>MDTB01051579.1_pt1 | contig 52445 bp, 41 predicted proteins | sample 811161 | NCBI WGS metagenome assembly MDTB01 (sample SAMN05326650, study PRJNA326480) | marine metagenome | isolation source: seawater | place: Mediterranean Sea | collected 2009
CCATAAGTTCGAAAAATCATTATGATTTTTTATTATCTTTGTTACAGGTTTCTGGTTTTCATTTTCGCCAAGCTCTTCCAGTAGATAATCTAATGTTTTCTTATTAATCTTTGCCGCAATATTTGACTGGTCAATTCTAGTAGTAGATCTGGCATCACTAAGAAACTCACCGTCAACAGGTCCGATGTTTTTTAGGTTGCCAGGCTCATCCGCAGATCTATTTTTTGTCTGTGTAGAAAATTCTACTTTATCACCCAGCATTGCTCTTGTGTCTATAAACCCTGATATTGTTTGAGCAGGATAAGTAATGGACTTTTCTTGGAGGCTGTCTGTGGAGTCATAATATACAAAAGCATATACACTTAGTGTGTCCGAAATTTTATCTGAAGGGATATTAAACTTTATACTGCTTAAGAATGCCTTACCCAAACCTTCACTTAGAGATACGTTTGGAGTACCATCTTTTGATTTCTCTATAGAGGGTAGCACAGGTATGTCATGGACGATGATGTCCCCAAGAGACGTCTCATCTGAGTATGTTAATATACCTGATTGGCTACCTTTCATTTTTCTAGTCAAGGCACCAATTGCAAAAGGTCCTTCTGGATTTAACAACCCACTTATTTTTGTTGGACCAACTTGATATTGATTCATAGTGTTTATAAAAGAAAGTGCGCCGGCAGCGCCCCTTGTTGACATCATATCACATTGGTACTCATTCATTCTTTGCGCTACGAAATCAAGTGCTACGCTATTGGAAGCCCCAAAGCAGGTCAGCAACCTAATTCTATATTTACTATTCCTGGGGCTGTTTTGAAAAAACCACCAGTTTCGATCCATTGCTTCTTTTACATTTTGCGTAAGGCAAAGATTAATCTCAACATCTAACGTATCAGTATCTTTATTTTTTATCGATATCTCATCGAGTGACACCGATGGTGCCGTATTTGATAAAAATGCCTCCCCAGAAGCATCTAGTAGTTTTGGATTATTAAGGGGAAATACATTAAATTTTCTATTTAGCATTCTTCAGGTCCTACCACTTTGCCAGACTTATACAATGTATCACCCTCAATAGGCTTGTCTAGATCTATTTCGTCATCAACTCTCACAGATAAATAATATTCTACAAAGTCTGGTCCTATAATAGGAAAGTTTCTCTGGATCTCCTCTTCATCGCCATTTAGATACTGAGCAAATACTTCTATGTTTTCTTGAGCTTTTAAAGATTCGCCTACACTTGATTGAGTATTAATAAAATCTAATTTTGTCAATTTCTCAGAACCCTGTTCTCCAGAGGTTATTTTATAGACCTCAATATCAAAATTGCCATTAGATTTTAGTATTGTATTTATCTCATTTATATCCAATAAAATCTTATCTGATCTTTCTAAATCATATATTTGAATATCTACACTTTCTCCCTCATCATTTGTCTGAGAAATAGTAGAAACAGAATATTCTAAATTCAAACTTGAAGTTAAGGTTGGAATACCAAGGGATTTGTAGGACAAAGTTCCTGAAAATGGGGTGCCAGTCTCTAAGCATTTAATATCCCAAGATGGCATATAATCCTCCCAGGGACTGCTGGTACCAAGAGTTCTGAAGTATTTTTTCGTGGCAGGATTCACGTCTTCATAAGTTGTGTTCGAAATATTTGTTGTAGCATCTGAGCTTCCGCCGATGCTTGATGTGAAGTGAACAATATTTTCTAACCTCTGTGCCTCTTTTATTCGAGATACGATGTTGTTCTGTTCTTCGTTAAATCCATCATAAGTAGCAAGACCTAAACCCGAGTCATACATAATATCGTCATCGTGGAAAGTATAAAAAGCTGGAGTAAACTCTCCCCGAGAAAACTTATGCTTCCCGTAGGCGGTTAAATCCATTTGGATTACTTCTTCTTTTTTATTGATAAACTTAGCCATATATTAAATACTATTCAAATAAAATATTTTCTAGTATCCTCCAAAGTTTCCGCCGCCGCCGAAGCCGCCGCCGCCAAAGTTATTTCCTCCGCCATTATTATTTCCACCAAAAGTTACATTTGGAATCCGAATAGGAGCTAAGTTTATTCTTGGACTAATATTCTGTGATGCCACGTTTACCGGAGATACTACCTCAAGATTTGTAGGAATATTTTGAGGTGTTACTATGGGTATGACAGGCGTGTTTACATTTGGCACCAAAGACAATTGTTCGCTAATAGGAGGAGAAGGAGGAGCTATTGGCGGTGGAGCAAAAATTAAACTTTGCATTATCTGTAAATTAGGTGCCAATATTTTATCTGCCTCTATGTTATCAATATCTATATTAGGCTGTGGAGATTTAGATTTTAAAGGCTTGACCTTCTGTTCGTCAAAATCCTCGACCTCTCGCTCAAGTTCAGGTCTAAACCCTACTTTCGTAGTAAGCTTTGCTGACTCTATAAGAGAACAATAATCATATGGCCAGTTGAAGGTGTTTCTTCCCCGTCCAATCTCGTCAACATGATATAAACCTTTGGTGTAAATATTCTTTCTATCCATCAAATATCGTCGCTGCTCTGGTGGGAGATCATCGGCTACATAACCAAACATATTTTCAAACGACAAGGACCCAGGACCATCGTTTATTTCTTCTATCATCATAGACGTGAAATCAGTTTGACCTCTTTCTTTAACCTTGAAGACCATCCACCTAATTTCAGGCTGGAACCCATCCTCAATTCCCATGACACTCGTGTCCAAAAGATCCGGGCGAGGATGTCCACTTCTTGGAATACCTAGCTCTATTTCTTTTCTTAATATTTCTGGGAATACTGTTTCTACTTTTTCAACATTTTCCCCTGGCATATAATGATCAATAGCCGTAACACTGGTCTTCATCGCAGATCCAATATCTGGCATTATATTTTGCCAGATATCTGCCAAGTCTTGGCGACTAAACTCTACGCTGTGTTCCATTAGATAAACTACTGGAGCGTTAACTGAGCTTTCACTAGACAGCAAAGAATCATAATCATCGCCGCCAAACGGATTTATAAAGTCTGGGACCTTGGGATAGTTTGGGGGCAGTAGATCAACCAAAGATTTTCTTAGGGAAGGGGGAAATGAATATTTTGTGAATGCTTGCCTGAACTCTTTAATCTTTGGACCTAAAGTATCTTCTGGAGCCTGCAACATCATGGCTCTAACTTTGTCAGTCTCACTATCATAATAATAAGGTATGGCTAATATAGCTTCAGAAATTGTTTTTTCTCCGTCCTCGGCAAGCTCTCCAATTCTTTTTGCCTTAGATGGATCCCACTCGTTCGGAGACATTATCTCTTTTTCATCAAATCCTACGAGAGTAGCTAGTGATGCGATTTCTCTCCCAGAGTTGACAACTGACAATGGTACTTTCTTTGCTAATTTAACCTGCCCAGTAGCTGTAGAAAACGATCCGCCGCCAGATCCAGTCGGGTTGCCGACGAGGCGATACTCGGTTGATTCGTCATTAATCTCAGAAATATATAAATATACTCCCTCATTATCCTTGGGCATTAATCCATATTGGTGCCACATACCTTTTGTTTCCGTATAGAAATCACCAGGATTAACACTAGACGAGAAGTTGTATGGATTACCTGTTGGGTCAACTGCCATTCCCTGCACGGTTCCACTAATATCTAACACTGGGCACTCCCACTTGGGCATAATCACCCACTTGTTTGGATCTAGTGGCTTGATCTTGGCTCCAGCTTCAGATGGGAAAAGGTTATCTATTATAATCGAGGCATCAATATCTTGTCTGTTCTGCCATGCTCTGTTCCAGTGGTAGAAAGGAATACCAGATGTATCCATTTGTTGGTTTTGTTGGTCAGCAAATGACCCCGAATCAAAATCATAAAAGTATCCATTTGAATTAAGATACTCTACTGATATTTCGTTACTGCTTAAAATTTCACCAAGGGTCACTTCCTTGTTCGAAGAAGGGGTATAAATTACTCTCACCAAGCTTGGTCCGTAATAATAAGTCGGTGTAAACGGAGCGAATTCACCTCGGTGCAATGGCCATGGCTTACCTTGAGGATAAGCACCTTCGATGGTCCCAAACGTACCTGTAGTGATTGGCTTTGCATTATTACTTGCTGCTGCGGTATCCCACCCGTAGGATCCTGTTGAAGTTGGAGGTCCAAAAGCATAAGGATTATTATAGAGATTAAAGTTATCAGTTTTCTTGAGACCAACCTCCATAATATATGCCCTGTTAGAAGACACAGATATCTTGTTTGGTTCAACTTGGGAAGTCTTGGATACACCTGCTGGATCATTCTTTGATGCTCGGGCGGGAACATTGGCAACAAATTTTGTCAGGTATCCACCCTCTTTTTTCTTTTTCAAGAAAAACTTTGGAACATTTGCCAAGAAATTAGATATAGACATCTTGTAAAGTGAATCACTAAATGTTCGAACCGTTGTTCCATCAGGATCTAACCTTGTTTCGTTGGTTAGCTCGACGGCACCAGAGACTGCAATATACAGATTGTCATTAAAATCAATATTTACAAGCCTTGTTTTACTTATTCCTATATGGTCCAAAGGATTTAGGATTCCCTCAAAAGGCACTGTGTCTGCCCAGAACATTCTCTGTGTGTCAGGAGCGTTTACCCAATCAAAGTTAGTCTCTCCTCCTTCTTTTCTTCTTCGGCGATTGCCTGGAATTTGCCCTGGGGCTGGGGGTCCGAAGCCGGGGCGATTTGTTGCTCCCTGGACTAAAGTATCCAGTGCTCCACTGAGGCATCCATGCAAAGGAGAAAAATAGTTTGAAGCTGTTAATTCGCCAGCAGCCGATGATAGTATGGCAGAAGAGGTTAAGTACTGATCGTCTGATAATCTAAATCTTCCCTCAACGTGGCGGGCGACGTTGCTGGCCACTTCGGAACCTACAAAACTCTCTCTCCGGATAGGAAATTCAATTCCAATACCAGACTTAATAGAATTATACAATATTCCCGGAGCGAAAAAGGGTCTGGATAAAGTTCTCCACCTAGACGGCGGAACACTGGATGAATGTGGGTTTGTCGAATTGCCTGGATCATGACCGCTGTAAAATTTTGAAAATGGAGCATAAGATTGTGAGAATAGTGTGGCAATCTGCAAAGTCCTATTTACGGGATAAAATCCATCATATGGCAATAATTTTAATACTGCTTCTGACTCCATCTTAAAGTGTCTTGGAGGTTTATTAAACTCCCCGTCATCAGTATTTTCTCCCATAAACGGCTGCAAATACTCTAGAACATCAGTTGTTCCATATCTTGGCATGAATGCATCATTAGTCCCATCATATATTGTTTCACTGGCTCCCGTAAGCTCAATAGAGGCAGTGACTAGGGAGTTTATAGACGCAAATTCAACATAGTTTGGCAGTTGATTACTGATTCTAAACTCAGGTATAATGCTGTGGTCCTGACCTTTCAGTCTTACATCCTGGGCATATTCTTCGTATGATTCATATGTAGGTGTGCGTGGCGGGGCAGCTTTTGCTCGTGACGGACCATCAACGTAGCGTCTCTCTTTGTGTGCCGTCCATGCTGGCAATGTAATACCGCCTCCGGGGGCTCGGTGAGTTAACAAAGTAGCAAACGTATCTGGCTTCAATGCTGGATTTCCAAGATACACTGTTTTTGTTCCGGATATGAGTGTCGGGACATTATATACATATTGGCAACTATTAAGACTAGAAGTCCCTGGGATCATATCTCTTTCTTTGCCTAATTTGTTTTGGCTACCACTTAGCACTCGACCATAATGAGTCATCATCAATTCGCCAGCGCCATGAGTAGAGAACGCCGAAGCCAATACATTAATCCCCGCTATGGTTGCATTTGACTTAGATCCAGAAAATGGTCTTTCCAAATATGCGTCTGGCAGTTCTGCAAAAATGTGCGAATCTAAAGGCCACATCGATCCTGTACCCGGAGCGTTGGCTAAAAATTCATATTGTACAGGTGCCTGTTCATCAAAGCGCACCGGATACCCCATGGAGGTAGTAAAATATGATACAAGTCTGTTCCTCTGACTATTCCCTTGTCTTAAGTAATCTATTGCGGGTGCAGTATCACTAGTGGGGTCAAAGGGTGCAAAATCATACTCATAAAAAGACGGGCGAGAGCCTTGCTGGATCGTCAAAGCAGTTGGTAAGGTTACTCCTTCTATCTGAGTTGCAGCAGCAGCAGTCCCCGATGTATCATTGCGCCAGTAATCTTGAGTAAACGCAAGTCTTTGTCTGGTCCCGGATAAATAAGTATTTATTTCTCGTGGAAAAATAGTTTCTGAATATGCCATCATTTTGATCAACTCGGCACCCGTGGTATTTCTTTGAACTTTTTCTGTAAAGTTATCCCTTAATACTTCGTATGGGCGGCGGATCTCGCCTGACATATAACTTGCCTTATTCCCAAGTTTGATATTAATTTCTTTGTTCGCAAAAGATTGCAAAACATTCCCATAAGAATAAGCCAAGGTTATATCTGTTTTTTCATCATACTTTGTCTCGGCAGCGGTTCCCCTCACTGTCTGAATCTGGTGTACCAGAGGTTTGTATCTGGAGGTAACAGGTGGTTCAACATATCTCTGAGAAAAGCTTGAAGTTATTCTATTGGTAAATCTATCTGTATAATATTCGTATTTTGTACTATTAGAATACGCTTTTGTCCAAGGCTGCACAGCATCCTGCGGGCGCAGTGAAAGAGGGATAGTCTGCTGGACTACCTCTACAGGGGAGAACTGATAGATATTATTTTTATTCAAATATCTTGCTCTTTGTAGTTCTCCTGTTCTTATCTGGGTCCATGGGGCAACGGGCTTATTGTCAACCCACTGATAGTTAGAAATCCCTGAAGAGTTGCTGAAAACTGATTGTCCGAAGGCAGGCTGGATTGTAGCCGCACCGCCTTCGGGGGATTGAACAAAAGCAACTATAGGTGATGTTTCCGGTCTAGCAGTACCCAAGAATGTTGAAACTGGTCCATTAGCAGATTGAGTCAAGGTCACTACAGGAATATTTCCTCCACCAAAATCCATCTCGGTTCCTGTGTTAGTGAACGCTGTTTCGCCACGGCTTGCCGCTTCATTAAGAACCGCTTGTAGTGAATTCCTAATGAGTCCTGCATTTGCTGGATTAGAACCCCCAACGCCCCAGGAATATTTTCCAGCAGAGGCACGAGAAAATGCGTCAAGAGCTATACTCGTAGAAGCTGTAAGCTGAAGCTGATTACCCAAAGCATCGAACACGTCAAGAGTACGACCATTCCATTGAGATACTACCAGTGAGTTTATGGCGATGACGGCGTTAGAAGCCTTAGCGCCCTCTATTAAACCAGCAGATGAAGTTAGATTATAAATATCTCCAGGATAACGGGATCCAGAAATTAAATATTGTTGGTAAGTATTTGTCTGAGGAGTTGATCCTGAGACCATCGATAGGAACCAACTCGACCTATCAGCCTGCGGGATTGGTCTGGACACAAAAGCATTGTCAAACTGGAAAGAATTCGATCTATAGATCTCGTTGTTTTGGTCGCCAGAGCCTTTATGGTCTGTTCCAGCTATTACAAGTCTACTTGTGCCGTTTCTTTGTGTTTTATGGACGGCTGCTTTAGCTATGAACTTTGGGTTCACCTCCGTCGGAATTGAAGTAATCCCAGCATTATCATCTACAAAGCTGCTTCCAAATGCTGTTCCTATAATTTGAGTATCAAAATCATTTCTTCTTATACCGACAGAAGCCACATCTCCAGAAGCGTCTGAAAATGAAACCGGACTCACAACTGAATATTTGAACGGATTGCTAAGTGATGCTACCCAGGCGGTCAAACTTATAGATATTGCTTGTGCTAAGTCAGTAAGACCCGAAGCTTGAATACCCTGAGTACCAATATCCGTAGCATTGCTACTGGCTGGTGATAAAGTTTCATCAGTATTGGCTTCATAAGTATCTCCATCTGGCGTTACAAACTGTAAGTTCATTCCGTCCTCAGCCTGCGTCGCAGATCGAATTTCCAAAGAAGCAGATGGATATCCAAATTGTTGGACTCCTTCATTCAATAAATCTAATGCGACCTGTGGATTACCGCTTGAAAATCCTGCTACACCACCGCCAAACTGCTCGGTGTTATTAATTGCCATAGGAGTAAACGTTGACATTATCAGACCGCTAGATCCAGAAAAACCTCCCCAGCTAACATGTCCAGCAAGCTCTCTTGTGTACGGAGATCGGGTATCAATATTTCTAAACGGCAGCGCATTGTTGGGAGAATATTGATCAGAAGAGATATCTCTAAATTGTTGTTTTGAATCTAATTTTCCACCTGGAGCGGAAAATCTACTGGTTATTACTGACTTGGTGGTTCTCAGGGATCCAGAATGTTCATCCACTGCTTTCCCGAGTGGTCCACGCTGTCTTGGGTTGTAGTAATCGACCGATCCTGTGCGACCAAGAGATCTCATTCCTATTGCACTTACAAAGGCAGTTGGGATACCTCCCTTGTAATAAAGATTATTATTAAACAAGAAGTCTGCATTGGCAGAGTTTCTATCAGAAGTCTGTAGTATCTCATAGTTTCTTGTAAAGTTTCCTATTGGGTTGACCCCTCCGGTCACACTTCCGGTTAGATTTTGTAAATTTGTTCTTATGTTTGCAATATTTATGGGCGAGGAAGCACCGAGAGTTCTTCTGTATTGACCTCTTGGGTTATCTCCAGAAATCGAATTAATTGCTCCTTCTAGTAGTTTGCCGCCAGTAAAAGCAGAGGTAGAACCAAAAGCACTAGCTATAAGACTTCCTGCAAACGAGGTCCCGTTGGCTAACGGTCCTAAAATTCCACTTGTAGTAGTAACAATAATAATTGAGCCAAGATTATAGGCAGTAACAGGAAGATTCTGGGTGGCAGCACTAGCGTTTATGCTTGTTACCAAAGCAGATGCTACATTTGTAACGCTGGTAGCATTTTGCACACCTGTGGTGGTAGCAGTGCTTTCATCCATGTCGGCAGTATTATCTATATCAGTATCAAAATCAACACCACCCAAGCTCAAAGTTACATTTTTACCATTATAGTTTGATGTAGCAAATCCTCCGCCGCCGATGGAGATGGTTATTGTAGCGATAGCAAAGCCACCATCTAGCAATAGAGAAAATTGTTCTTTTCTACCTGTTGTCATTAGAGGTGCATTGTGTCTTGCCTGGATGCCGCCAACATGAGCACGAGTGAAAGGACCTTGAAGTGATTCCGGTCTTTCATGCAGGTTAGTAATAATTGTTCCAGTAAGCCCATGTGCTCTAAGGTCTGCCACATAACCAGACTCAACGCTCGAACTATATGCGGTAAATGGAACAAGCAGTTCGCCATTATAAGTTTCGCTGTCGTTGGTGGCTTCAAAGATTGTTTTTCTTTTTACCTTTGGATCTGGATCATCTGTTGTGTCTTTAAATGCTGCAAATTTACCAAAGGTTATATCTTTAATAGTAGAGTATTTAAGGGTTCCTGGGTTCTGCCCGATTCCTTGGCTCTTGTACACTGAGCCACCGATACTAACAACTTTACTAGAAGTGATTTCAGATCTAAGGGCGTTTACTATTTGTTCTCGTGCAAAGTTTACACCCGGAACAGATGAGGAAATTGTTGGGTTTGTTCTTTCTGCCTTGTATTTCCACCAGATAGAATTCTCATTTTCTTTTTGAGGAGATTGCGGAAGTGGTGCTCGGGTTTCAACATAGTTGACCAAACCACCAAGATTACCTATAGATCTTTGTTCTAGACCTGAACGGATTAGTGGTTGGGATCCCATGGTTCCTCTAGCGGCTTCGCCACCTGGTGGGAATGTACTCTTTCTGTCTCCAAGAAAAGTATACTTATACTTTGGTCGCTCAAGTAAGTGACTCTCGACAACATTTCTGACCCCAGTAGCATGTGGGAAAGAAGCTGGGTATAGTTGTTCTACTATGTTTCCAATTGAAGCGTCGATCCATTTGTAAAAATCTAAATACTTTTCTAGATCGGGGCTGTTACCAACCTTATTGAAGAATAGCTGTCGAAGCTTTTCCATGTTTTTATAGTTTGGTCGATATAAGTTAACCGGCTCACCAATAAGATTATTCATCTCATCTATGGAAGCAAATAATTGTAGCATTGTCTTCGATATATTGCCATACATACTTTTTTCAAGAGCATAGAAATAATCTGTAGGACGGGCAGCAGGAGTAAACACATTATTATCAGAGGCTACTACTGATACCATATCGGTGCTTGAAGCATATTCTGGTAATTGTATCTCTTCTTTATAAACGTATTGTTTCTGTGCAGGAGTTGAAGAAGGGGCGAAGTCTTGACCCTTGCCTGGGTGTTGACGCAAAGTAATATTGCTAAAGGTTCCCTGATATTGATTTTCATACAAATCAGCAGCAGAACCAGATGACCTATCTAAGACTTCAAACTGACCGCTTGTATTGCTTCCAGTAACATCAGCAAAATCCCAATTTAAAGCCAGTGTTTCAATTCGAGGTATATGAACTCCAGGATTTCTTGCTTGAAATTCATACGCTTCTCTAGATGGTTTTTGGCGACCAAAAGTATCTACCTCTCTTGCGTGCAGGTCTATTGTCCCGGTAGGCAGCACATCAGTCCAATAACGTAAGCTACTAGCCCGGATATCCGAGTGAGCCAATAAGGCACCTGTAAAGTTTGTTTTGTGGGCTCCCAAGAAAAACCTCTTAGCTCCGGCAGAAATTCGAGAACCACTCACATATCCCACTGATTTAGTTGCCCTGAAGGAATTCCTTTTTATTCCCGTATCATAGTTGACACCATAAAAAGATAATTCATAACCATTTTCAGCAGGTATGTCTGCATTATCAATATAAGATCCTGTAACGCCCGTTGCATATTGATATTTTGTAGGAGAAACACCAATAGAGAAATTCCATTTTTGGTTATCGTATACATTGTAGAAAATATCTGAAGATAATAGGACTACGCCCTGTGTATTCTGAACTACAAAATAAGCATCTCTTACTTTTTCGAGAGGGGAAGAAATTTCTGAAAATGGAGCAGGTGCCTTGATGGCTCTTACTTGCAGCCCCCAATTGTAGTCTTGTCGCACAGTAACAGTAGTATCTGTATTTTGCCCAATGTTTCCAGACCCAGAGGCTGGTGAATGGAAGCCAAACAGGGAAGATGTTATTACGGGAACCAAATCATAAGTTAAGTTTTCTGCATTTTTGAAAGACGGAAAAACTACTTCGCATTCAGCAGTAAATCCAAATTCATGTAAATCTGCACTTCCACTATATCCTGCAATCACACCCCAAGATCCAGAGATATCAGAATTGTAGACCTGAAAAACTGTGCCCGATACACTTGGTCTGTCGTTTAAGCCACTAAAATCAATATATTTTTTGTTACTTACACCAGCTTTATATTGTGATTCTAATTTGTAAGAAGAGTTGACACCATATGTGTTTAGTGATATTATACCCTCATCGATACCAAAGCACCTAATGAGATTACGAATAGATTTTTCGTTACCCTTGGATTTGAGTATGTAGTTTAAGTTATTGTATATATTTCGATATATAGTATTCTTGATTGATACGATATCTTGTTCAAAATTAATCTGTTCGTCTCGCTTGAAATAGTTCTCTAGTATGCCAGCGTCGGCGAAGAGATCAGAAGTTTCAAGACCAAGGTTTTCCACCAATCGATCATTATGAGGAAACTCATTAATACTACCTGTTGAGCTACCACTAAGGTACCTCATATCTTTTATTTTTGAAAGTTCTGATATCTGCAAATGAAGTGTATCAAAATAATTCGCCATCACCTGCGTTATATTCTTGAGTTCTTGAGTTGAGTCTTCATCCTCTTCGGCTACCCAAGATGGAACAGAATTCATTAGATATGCAGTATTTGTGTAGTCATATTGTCTGCCATCTTCAGTTAAGCTATTCTTCACTGTTGAATACGCTGAGTTAGGTAATCGGACTATTGGGTCACCAATTTCCGAAACAGAGTCCTTCTGCAACTGATCAAGAGCAGATCCGGTATTCCTAATCCCCGAAGTCTCGTACCCTCTCCAGGTTCCATTTGATATTCTGCCCGAGTAATCTAGTACAACTTTATCCGTTGCAGGAACTCCGGTTATACCCTCATTAAATTTAAGATATACACCAAGACTAACATTCGCATCATACTTGTCTGCGCCGCCATTGACTGGGGCAAGCCAGTATCTTCCGACCTCTTCCGAACTTCTCGCCTTTTTCCAGTATCTAAATTCGTCCAGCGAGGCAGATAACTTACCATATCCTTTATTAACTACCCTCGAAGCATGAGGAGAGGTTCCAGAAGGAGCCGCAACAAGCGCACCGATATTACCAATTAAGGAACCTGTCACTAAATCAATTCTTCCAGCGTGTCGGCTAGGCATACTCGCATCTGATGCGGATATATTTGATTCCCAACAGGAACCATTAACATAAAAATCTATGGTAGGCACGGATCCACTTGTGTTAAACACAAAAGAATAGTAGTCCCATATATCATTTGTAGTATTCAAGCCACCTGTCGTGGGGACAGATTGTGTAACAAAGCCAGAAGCCCCGCTCATCATTGTCACCCTGAACCTGTCTTCAGATCCTGAGAATATTTCCACCCTCATTCTGCCGTAACCAGAGGACCCAGAAGCATATCCGTTATGGACATCAAAAATTACCTGCTTTTCTGATTGTGTTTCGCCGTGAGGTGTGCCAAGTTCTTTCTTATAAAAGAATTCTATGGTAGATCCACTAACTCCACCGAATTCTAAATTATTAGTTCTATTAGACCCAGTAGAATATAATGTCGTAGCGTGTGGTCCGCCCTTTACCTCGATGTATTCTTTTGAAGAAGAGAAATATCCAGAAGAGCCGGAAGTTACTGATCCGTATGTGTTCCCAAGAATAACATAACCCTTAGAGGTCGGGTACTTGTTCTCAAATATCCACTTCTCTAGTGGGTTCATGTTATTGTAGAAGTCTACTTTTTCTAATTTTGATCCATCATATGGATAGTTGCTGACAACGTGAGAAAACGCATTATCATAATACTTTTCCGCAGAACCAAATTTTGCAAATTCTTTTGGGTCGGCATAATCAACATATGGAATAAAATCTTCATTTTTTTCTACACTTGCTTTTAAATGAGCAGAAGATTCCATTCCAGAACCAAGGTTGTCAGCCGAGGACTTTTTCAGATATTTAGCTATAGAGTTTTCTTTTTTATTTTTGTCAAATAACTTTTTGATACTCATTATTACTCGCTCTCGTCTATTCTAAACTTAAACACTTCTGGTTGTTCTCTATATTCTCCCTGCAAGAAATAACAGAATTGAACCCCATACGCATACCCTGGCTCTAAGAAAGAAGTGTCAAGTTGAAAGTAGCTTCCGCTAACATCATACGACATCTTGGTATGAGAGTAGCTACCCGTGCCGAATGGGATTATATCCATGTTATCTACTGTTCTAAATACTCGATAAAACCCATCTTCTATTGTTTCTGGTTCTACCTCGGCAGTGGCTACATTATAAATGTTTGGCTGCCAGTTTTTCTTGCGAGAGTATACCCTCAAGCGTGGCTTCTGCCCCTTAAGATAACTGCTTTTTAGGTTTGTGATATCTGTTATGTATTCATCTTCATATATCAAGGCAGATGCCTCAAGTGTTTGTGGTTGGAATGAGCCTGTGAAAAGCTCTGTAGGGGTAGCTATCGACCCAGTGAACCAGACATCATACAGGACATCCAATGATGAGGTACTAGCAAAAGAACAACTATAGGTGCCCGTTATATCCACTCCGTTTTCAACCAACAAAGATGCTGTGACGTGTCTAACTGCGGCACCCGTGGAATCAATTATGTGTAGCGAGTGTCCAGTTGGTCCCCCATTGCTTCCAGAAAACACCTTAACTAAAAGAGTATTTCTCTCCACGTTTGGAAGAAGCTTAAGTTGACCTCTTACATTATTGTAAAGAAATAAATTATTTAAGTTATCTGTTGGGGTTGCCAAAGAACTACTAACTAAAAAGTTTGCTCTATGATCTTTTCTAGCCGAATCCCACCTTGCCTCGATTACTGGTCTCTTGAAATAGTATTCGCTATTTCTTCCGAAAAATTTCTTAGTAAAGAAGGTTCCTTCTGAACCAGTGATTACAGCATTTGTGTGCTTCAATAAAAATCCGTTATTAAGACTGCTGTCAGTTCGCCACCTATTGATAGCATAGTTGACATCTAAGTCCAAGTCTTCTAGACCGCCAGAAAAATAAAAGTTTGACGTATAGGGTGCTCCCGTCATATACTTTCCACCTGCCCAGGTCCAAGCGGCAGCGGATGTTCTTCTTTCCCAATTAGAGACACCGAGATCTGTATACTCTTCCATATCTAGTCCCGTTCCCTCTGACCAAGCTTCGTCTAACAGGGGGACCTCAAGCGAATACGCCATAGGAGTAGTATCAGCGTGTGGGGCATTAAACATCTTTAAGCGATATTCAACACTTGAAGATGGAACTGCGCCGTCTGCTATATCTGCTAAAATATCATCAACTGGGAATTCCAATATGATTCTTGATTGTTCTGCACTAGCAGCACCAATAGATGCAGAGGTCTGTCCGTGTATGACAAACGCCTCTAGAATGTCTGAGGCTCCCATGTTGGAACCTGTGGCACGAGTCAGAAGATCTGCCTTGAAGGCATTTGTAATCGTATTATCTTTTGTTGCAAAATATCTTTTTATAGCCATTATTTAACTACCCCTGATATATCTTGGTCCGGGAATAAAACCTCTGCTACAGCATCTTCAGGAATCATAACAAACCGACCATCCCTAGAAAGATTGTCTCGTATGTCATAATGTAATGAACTATAGACTCCGCCACGCTTGTTCACAATTTCTACTTTCACAGTATCTGTAACACCCGGAACTTCATTCAGGGTCTTATATATATCTGATATGAAGATCGATTCGCCGAAGTTTGCTTTAACATTTAGAAAATCTTCCTTAAGTCGGTCAGTACACTGCTGTAAAACAGAGAATATATTTGCATCTAAATCTGCTACAACTTCAAAGTTTATTCCATAATTGATAACTTTTCCGTCCAGAATATCGATAGAGTCACTCATCATTCGAAACTGATCAATCCATATTTTTAAGTTTCTCTTCATTGACTCGCTAGATTTTATTAGTCCACCATCCGAATCTGAAGATAAGACGTATAGATTCAGAGCCCGGTTCATCGATTGAGGATCTTTTATAACATTTACTCGCTTTACAGAACCAAACTTAGTTGGCATCCTGTAGCATAGATTAATATAATCTTCTTTGGTTACTGCTCGGTTTTGTGCTGCAAAAGATCCGTAAGCTCGCTGTCTCACCTCATCAGCTAATAAATCTTCAGTATCTCCTAATATCGGTTCTTCATTTTCAACCTCTATAGAATCTAAAATTGTCTGCACGGTTGCGCCAACTAAAGTTTCTTCTTCTCTAAACTGAACATTGGAAGCAGCTATTTCAGATATCGAGCCGACAGGGGCATTTACGGTCTCTGTATTGTTCGCCCTATAAACGATTGTAAGTACTGTATCAGTTGGAACAACTCCAAACTTATCTGTCTTTATTAAATTGGTCGGGTCAAATGTTGTATCAGAAACATATTGCCTTCCGGTTATATCCATGACTACATCGGCTGGGTCGGCTACTACATCACCTGTAAGGTTGTCTGCGGATCCATAGCCAAATTGTAAAAAAGTATTACCTTCATCGTCATACTCGACAACATATCTTCTTGGAACTGGCTTCAACTTCATAATGTTTTGGCTAGTGTCTCTTGTAGATGATGTATTTAATGTTGGCACCATTATAACATCTTGAGACAAATGTGACACTTCAAAATATTCATTACCCTGTGAGTCTGTTACAGACAGAACTTCTGTTACATTATCTACATTAATTTTTAGCCTAAGAAATCTTCTATAATCTCGAACAGAAATATTTGTTTGACCTTGTTCCCCAGAGACCACTTCGCCGTAAGCTTTAATTGCAAACCATGTAGGGACACCCGTGTCAGGGTCAACTCTTGCCACTGTTATTTCATTATTTTGGTTTGTAAAATCAACGTTCTCAATTAGAGTAAAAACAGCGCCGCCTTCTGCCGACAGCATCGCTCCGGAGGATAACATTGGGAAATAATCAGTGTCTGGTCCAGATGTTGTTGTTGAGGCAGGAACAAGAACATAAAAAGCACACTGACCTGTTGAGGTCGCTGCACCAGTTGGCTTGTATCCAAGCTGTTTTGCTAAAGATACTACATTTTTGTATTCTAAGGCAGTGTCTAGAAAACTTTCGTTTGCCTGATAGTCAACATAAAAAGACAACTGGTCCCCAACATAAGATACAAGATCAAGCATTAACGCTCCGAACGATGCATCGTTGAAATCCTGAAATGTTGAAGAGTAATATCTTTTTGTATAGTTTACTAAAGATGACTTGATGCTTTCAAAATCTCTACTTGTATACGAAATAGGTTTTTTAGCCATTGTATATCCTCATTTACTGAATCTTCTTAATTAGTCATTAAGTTGAGATATTTGTAATGTATTAGTACCGCCGAGAGAACCTAAGTTATATTCTATAGTAAGTCGGACTTCATTAAGGCTAAGATCTGGATTATTGTCGAATGTAGAAATCCTCACATCTTCTATATTTATAAAAGACATATGTGTATTAACTTGTTGATATATTTCGGAAGTTAGTCTACTAAAAACATCCGATGACATTTGCTCGAACAGAAATCTTCGGGCACCAACACCAAAACCAGGCAGCATTACTCTTTCCCCCGGTGATGTTAAAATTAGATTTTTTAAATTTTGTTTAACTACTTCACCCAAATCTTTATTTAAAGCATAGGGTCCATCTTGCTTACTATAAACTAGAGGGAGCTTAACCGACAAGCCTTGCATTTTTGACATTTATGTATCCTCCCATTCACCGTCATCGTTATTTTCCAAGAACTCTTCCAACTGGTCTCTTATAGCACTCAGCCCTCCAGTAGTTAGTGTTCCGCCCGTATATATTACCTGGAGATTTGCAAGTTCAAGATCTTTTCTTCTCGCCTCCAACTCGGAAGGTATTGTTCTATAGTAACTTGCCACTATGTCGTCATCTTCTACTTCTGTGCCACCAAGAGCAAAAGTTGTACCAGCCCTTTTTCCTGTTATATAGGTGATACTGAAGTCTAGTAAAGCTTGACGTAAATCTGCAAAAGGTGTGACATCACCCCTCCAAGCCCAAAACATACCATCAACATCACGATCTCCAAAAAGACCCTCATTTTCGGGAACATTTTCGAGACCTCCAATTTCCTGTATTTTTTCTGAGGTATAGGCTTCTCGGATGCCTGATTTGCTTAATATCGCACCAGCAGCTTGTTCCGCAGCCTCATTTGGAATTTGTTGTTTAATATTGTTTATTAATACTCTAGAGGCTGACCTTAATTTATTTCTACTTGCGGTGTCGTCATTATCAATTTCCCCGCCGGCACCAAAGAACCACCTAGTCGATGCTGGTCCGTATGCATCATCATAATATGTATCTACTATTTTTGCAATAGCGACCCAGTAAGCTCCGAGAGCGCCCGAGTTATAGTCAGCATTTTGCTTATCCCATGTAGGAGTATCAAATCCCCACTCATAATCTGTGTGATGTAATCCAAATTCTCCAGCAAAGGCTGTGTAATATTGATGAATTCTCTGTGTTGGATTTGTAGGTATTTCTGGTCGTGGTCTCTTAAAGCTTCTATCGACTTCATCCGCAGCAAACAGTGCACCCTTTCTAGTAACTCCACCTTCAGTTGTGAGATAATTTATTGTTTCTACTTGTTCCTCGTAGGGAACCCTTAGGTCATCTAGCCTACCATCATACTGATTTTCAACTTCGGTCATTAATGTATCTGCTGTTGTTAAATTGTCAACGAGGACCTGACGTTTTTCGTCTATGATTTCTAATTTTGCAATCATGCCACCCAAGAGTTTTATAGCATTTCTTACCTCAGTAAACGTATAGTAATCTTTTCCGTTAATAACAACAGGGAAAGGGCTGAAATATTTGAGCGACTCAGCAAGCTGGTCTGGCTTGACAGCATTCAAAAACGCATCATTAGAGGCTGCCACTCTACGATAAGCATAAAACTTTGTAGCAATTGTTCTTGACTTTATGTTAACAATTCTGTCAAAATAAACTGCATAAGCTGCTAAAATGTATGGCAATGGAACAAAGTTTAAAAAGTCTCTTTTTGCAAATGTATCATTTGTAGTGCCATTAATGCCAGAGTTTGGAAGATTGTTTAGTGCGCTTGCGTTTTCCAATATCCCTCTATCGGCAGGCAAATTTACAGCAAATGGATCAGCTACATTAAATGCTTGATCAAGGCGGGTCTCAGGACCAAGCTCTTGATCGCCCAAAAATGGCTGAATCTGAGAATTAGATTCTATCAGTTCTGAGATGCTAATATTAAATCTATTCGAAATCAACGATAAAGTCATTACGGAATTATTAGTTGGGAATATTGAAGCTGGGTAATTATTTTCGTTATAACTTTCAAACGGGAGGGAATTTTCTATAGCAGCCGATGCTCCTTTACCACGAGCACCCTCTACGGGAATAAAACCCCTTTTAAAGTAATCTGATAGCTTGTGATACTTTTCTCTGACATATGGAGTTTCAAAAAAGCTAGTGTCTGTAGCGAAGTTAATGGGGCTTTCAGCCGCTCTTTTTAACATTTCCTGTATTGATTGCCTCAAATAATAACGAAGTTGTTCGTATGGATCATCAAACTGCTTTAAGTTTATATCAGTGAATCCTCTAGATTCTTGATCTGTTCTTGAGAATACATCTGTGAAATTTTCCATTTCTGCGATATAAAAAGGAAATATTCCATCTGCGGTAGCTTCAAGTTTTAATTTGTAAAACATATAGCCAGCCAAAAGATTTAGTGTGTCTGGAGTCTGCCATCCATGATATACCCTAAATAGTGGGATTATGTTTAAGAAAAAGTTAATAAGGTGTGCCTGAATTGAGTCAGCCATCGCTCTAGCTCGGATTTCCTCATCCGTATCGTAACAAGGATCACCATTTGGCTCGAAGGGTAGTTCATGTATTATTTTTATGAATTCATTTAATCTTTCTGCTGCCGTTTCGGCAACACCCTCCTCGGCAACATCCTGCAAGAGATAAATTCCCCTAACATTATAATTTATTTTTTCAGAGTTGTTTGCTAAAATTTGAACAAAGTTATAGTCGTCTTTAGACCCACCATGAACGTTCACCAAACGATCAATGTTTGTACTATCCCAGTTGCCTACACTTGGACCATAAGTATTGTTAGTCAGTGTATGTTGCAGTTCCCGTAGTCTATTTTGCACACTCGCATTACCCGTTGTATAAATAGAATTTAAATTCCTAGCAACGTTTGGTGTATTTTGAGACGAGAAATTAATCGGATACAATCCAGTTTTAATATTATAAGGGTCTTCAAGGCTCGGTGCGTTTGTATCCGCTGGTCTGCACTTGGCTATTACTCTTTCTGAGTCTCTAACTTTTGAGTCCGCCCTTTCTCCAGATCTTCCAATTTGTAGTGTAGCTCCATCAGCATTCCAGGAAAGCTCAATATATTTTTGATTAGAACCTATGCCACCAAATTTATATGTTAACTCCTTAAACTTCCCATCAACACCATCTTTTGTTGCACGAGGTCTTAAGTATTCGTTAGCAGCGTAGTTTGGATTTTCTAACAAGTTTTGCCACAACTCTGTCTCTGTATAAGCTGGCGGCTGGGCTGGTCGTGCAATCGATGGGACTTCATTATTGGAAGAAAGTGCTTTAGCTATTGCATCCCTTGCTCTGTTGCTAGCACTGCGCAGAGCGTCGAGAAAATCTAGATAAAATTGAGGCGGGGCAAGTAAATCCTCAAACTTTTTCAAATCTAAGCCAAAGTTGAAATCGTCTGATGTTATTTCACATAGTTGATCTACCTTATTTATAATGGCATCTATTTGTTGTCTGACTTGTTCTTGGGCTTGAGCGTTACTAACGCCACCAAAATTGTTTGATGGGTCTTCTATTCTTGGATCGCAATATTCATCCTCAGAAGATAAATCTTCTAGAACTTCTGTCACTAAATCTCCCAACAAATCTCCTATAGCACCATAGTAAGATGCCATAGTATCCTTTGTTATAGTTAAGGTTGCATATTTTTCATCGCCGGCGTTAAGTGATTCCTCATTTAAAAGTCTATCTATGGGTGTCTCTGATTTTTCTCTGTTCGCCCCAAAGACAACCTCTTCTATGATTGCCCGAGTGCGTTCCGGGGATTGTCTATCTAGCAATCCGACCGTTTCATCTGGCATCAATATATCACTAGTATCTTTATTGAATTGTCTTAGCTGTTCCTTCGTTGCATCAACTTTTACTATTTCTTCATTAGCATCCTTCTTTTTATTTAATATACCATTGTCAGATGCAACCTTTACCAAATCTATGTCACCCTTCTGATCTACAAGGTCATTGATTTGTATTGCTCCATAGGCACTTCTAAGCTTTTTAGGAGAGCCGGCGGTTTTATCGCTTTCTTCGGGTCCACACCCAAGTGCTGCTTTTAAGATATCTTTAAAAATTGACAGGATTAGCTGATATATGAACTGGATTAATAATTTCTCTACCTGCTTTCTCCATACCTTGAAAAAATCTGTTGTTGAGCCTTTTTCAAATCTCAATGATGGTCGTGCTGTAGTGGTGACATCTCTTGCAAGTTGTTTAGCTGAAGGAGAGGCTCCCAATGGATCTAATACTTGTTCAACAATAGCCTCTCCTAGAGCCCCGAACAAACAGAACAAAGCATCATTTACTTCTTTCTCAACCTCTCTTAAGATAAGATGGGGGCGGGCTGCGTATTCAATTAAGGTCTCAGCATCAGCGGCAAGTTCCTTCTCAATAATTTTTCTTTCGAGAAGTTGGTCCCTCAATATTACAGCAGATCGAATAGCTAACTTTTTTGGACTTGATTTTCCGTAGATTGTATTATATACCAACATGGCATCTTTAAGAAGAGTTGTTTGGGCTGTATCACACTCTCCCAAGGTTGATGTAACAGCATTATAGAAAGCTTTTTCTGTTAAGGCTAAAGCCTTTAATGTCTGGGAGGTTACCTCTGAATCTGTTTTAAATAATTTATCTTTTGCCGAAAGATTATCTTTTTTTGATCTCTCTTTTTCTTTCTTCTTGAGGGCATTCTGAATCTCTGTCGGTTTCACACAGGGATTTGGAAAAGTATAGGAAGGTATGAACTCAGTCCACGGAACAGGATCTTTTTTATTTCTAGCATCTAAAATAATGTCTCTGCTATAAAAGACATACCCAAACGTTGTTGGGCTAACATCTCGCATCACATTATTACCTTCACGAGGATGCTCGATTACACCCTCTTCTTTAAAACTATATCCTAATCCCTTTGTTTTTATTTCTCCATTATAAATTATACATTTTGGTATAAAGTTTTGATCGAAGGAGATTTCTACAAGATCCGAGGCGGCTGTTGAATTGATATTGTTTGCGTCCAATAACCTGTTAAGTGTGCCTGGGAAAGATGATAATTTTACAGCCTCTCTTTCAAGCTCTAATCCTCTGAGCATGTCAGGAGTTATGCCCTCATCAGACAAGACCTTGTTATACTGAACAAGTGCTCTTTCAGTTTGTCTAATAAACTTCTTAAAGTCTCCGTACCGAAAAACGGTCTTTCTCTCTATGTTTGACCACGACATAAAATCAGCAAAAGCTTTTGATATGTGTGGGATTAATGCTCCAGCAACATAGTTTGTGTCAAGTTCTCTAATAAGTTCTGCGCTTACCCTACCAGCGAGTCTCCATGTTGTAGAATTAGGAGGCGGATTTGGTCGGTCGGGCGGACCATAACTTGCCTCCACAACTACTTGTTCTAAAAGGCTTGAAGTATCATCAGGCAGAACTCTATTTGCGAAAAATGCAATTTCAGCCAAAGCTTCAGCAGCATAGGTTCTTCTTGCCTCTTGACCGGTTGGTACTGAGATATCATATGTGTCGGGGTTTTTGTCTGTTATCCGGGAAACAAAATAAAAGTTCTCTTCCTTGGGGTTATTATATAAGACCGAAGGGGATCTATCTGCATTTACATTCTTTGTCCAATCTTCAAAATCTATATCGTCAGGTTGCTTAAAGATAATAACATCTTCCACCTCCTCTCTCTGTCTGGATATAGAAACGGCGCTACCTAAAGAGTTGTTGAAACAAGTTTCTAAATCTTGTATTCTTCCTTGTGGCAATTGTATCTCAAATGATGGCAACTGCGCAACAGCGGTCGAACCTGTCAGCACTGTATTGGCTTTTGTCATATCTGTCTGGAACTCTGGCTTTTGAGATTCCGGACTTGTTATGGATAAAAGTTTTTTAACAGAAGGTATCCGTGTGTTTAATTCTAATTCTGTCCAAGCATCAATATTGCTTGGCTGGCGCATCTCATACGTTCCGCTTGGAGCAGATACGTCAAAAGTCACATAGCTATTTTGAGGATAGACGGCAGAATAAGCTTGAGCGTCTTGCCTTGTGAAGGTGCTATCATTCTCAGAAACGGGTCCGACAATATTAAGTGTAGAGCCTATCGTTGGATATACTCCATAAGCTGTATACAGATGGTGTATACCTTGTTGGATAAACTTGTTTCTATCGCTATTGTAGTCGTACCCCCTTCCTTTTCTTTTTCCATCGTCACCAGAGTACCTCCCTGGCGCAGGGTTGACTATATTCTTTTGTCTCCTGTTTATTGCGGGAGCTATAAAATTGTCAGGTAACATATTTTTCTCCGGCTAATTTGTATGATTATATAAGCTGTTGATATACATATCACCAAAAGGATAAGTATAGTTTATTGATGCTTTTACCGAGTTTGTCTGATGAGTCAAAAGATCTGCAAATATACTAGCCAGCTTCTGATACTGATTAAGGCACTGAGTGGCTAACAACGGAGCCGGAGAAACTGGTGATCCCGGAGCGACAGCAATATGAGTATGGGCTTGAAGAGATATTAATAGTTGAAAATAGTTTTTTTGCATGGATAAGATAATTCCATTTAAATCATTTATTAACTCTATAACTTCTCTTAGAGCAATTTCCATATTATTGCCCTTGACAAGTGGCTGCATATCTTCATCGTTACCACCAGCTATAAGATCAATACCAGATATAGCATCTACTCTTACACCTTGTGAGTTATATTCATCAGTACCAGTCACTAATTTAATACCATCTCTTGCTATAACACGAACACCGTCTGCCTTTATTGCTATTCCAGATCTAGGTGTCGGGCTTCCAACCATCCCAGCCGGTAGATTAAAATTAGCATCTATGTCCGTTCTTTGGCTAACATAAATTCTTGCAGCGTCAAGTTCTGGACTTTTATCTGTGTTAACAAGATCTCCCCTAGAATCCACGACCCTTGCCATCATGCCACTCATACCCGCAACAATATCAATTGATCCGCAATGTGAGTTTCCCTTGCCGCCGTATCCAGAGTCCAAGCCTCTTGGTCGGTCCCTGCCAATAATTATGAATTGATTATTTTCCCCCTGAATTACCTTTTCAGATTGGGCTTTGTTAAAACGTGGGTGGGCTTCAGGTATTGAACGATTATTCGTGCCTAGATTAAGCTCGTTATACTCTGCTATTTCCCTGATTCTTCTCTTGACTTCATCGGAAACGCCGTCTTTTATGTCTGCTCTTATTTTAACCATCTTATATTTAGTCTATATCCACATATGTTTGCCCGTTTTCAGTGAAAACCTTTCCTTTTTCAAACTTTTTCTTAAGTTTATATGTTGAATTACGAAATTTATTATGAAAATGTACAGGGTCCCATTTAGAATAGGTGCCCCCCCAGGACGTAAAACCACACTTTAGTCCTATTTTTCCAATTTCGTACCATCTCTCTCTTGGGTACCCATTGCTGCAATCCATTTTTCCTGCTTTGCCACCAGTTGCTGGCGAGGGCATCTCTGAAACATCCACAGCCAGACCAAAGTTGTGAGGACTAGAGCCAGGTACTGCGGTAGCAGGCGAGCCTGGCTTAAGTGGACCATTTATAGGTCCGTTGGGATCTAACAACCTTCTTCTTCTAATCCTAGATTGTTTTGCCATAGATCTAAATCCAGATGTTATTCTTAATTTATATCCTTGTTTATAGGCAGTATTTATAAAATATGCAACCAGGGGTCTAATTTTTGGATGCAAAGTTCTTATAATCCTATCATTATATGTGGACCAAGTTTTGTCAACCTTTGTAATACTAAAATCAAAAGGTTGAGTTACTGGCGGAGGAAGTTCCAAAATTGTTTGCTTTACTGTGTAAACCTTGGAGCACTCTATCGAATTTGGTACACCTGGGGTACCCGCAGAATCAATTCTGCCTCCAGACCTATTTGGTTGTCCAGAGTTAATTCCCTCTGGTCCAGCATCTGGGTTTCCGTTTTGTGGTGTACCAAGAACCTCAGGTGATAATGGGACTTCATTATCAGGGCAGCCACCAGTTGAATATCCACTTTCAGGAAATGTAGAAAGATCAGATGATCTATTAATGGTCCTTGGGTTTCTTTCGGATATTTTCTTTTCTAAGTTTTTAGAGTTTGGTAATCTAGATCCTGCCGATGCATTGATTTGCGGGTTCCTCGGAGGGCAAGAAAAAGAAGATAAAACATCCAGCCTAGACCTTTTAGAACCCGCATTGACATTCTTATTTGCCTGCGAAGAGAAGCCAGATACCGAGCCTCCAGCGCCCACCAACTCAAGCAATCTTCCATTATTATATCGTAAAGAAGTCTGGTGGCGGTCAAGGTGTGTTACTCTTACTATTTGCCCAACTTTTAACCCACTAAACTGATCACTTTTTTCTGCGGTGAACTCTGGATACATATCTATCACTTTGTTGTCTAGCGAACCTTTTGGCATCGGAAGATGAGCATGAACCTCTGGTATTCTTGCTCTTATACTTAGCTCTGGAGAATCTGGGCTTGGTCCTTTTTTTATAGTTACCCTAAGCACAGTGGCAAAGAATTCCGTCTTGCCTTCGTATGTCTCAGACTCGTATTGCTTCATCGAAGACAATTGTAGATTATCAAATAATCCAGATTGAGCAGAATTATAACCAGCTTTTAAACGTAGGTTTTTCCTGTTTGGTCTTATATCATTAATATGCTCATCAATGTTCTTTCTTGTCACTTCTTATCCTCATTAATTAAATCAAATAACTCATCCTTATCATCATCCGATAAGGCAAAGTTATCTTTTGTCGATTCTTTTTTGTACATGAGGGCTGCAAGCTTGACAAGCTGCTCGTTACTTCTCTGCAAGGTCTCTACAAATTTAGCCGCAACAGGACCAGAATCAGCGTATCTGTCCTTAGACACACTCATATATTCTTTCAATTCTGAAAGTAAAAGTTCTGTTTCTTGCCGGTCATCATTGATGTTTTTGAGTGCCTGGCTTATTAGAGAATCTAAGTCTTTGCGCATATTATACCTCCTCAAGACATAATAAGTAGGTTCTTAGTTTATTTCTCCTCTATCCCATTTAGACTTAAACACACTATATTTTTCTCTCATTTTCTTAAGACAACTAACGATCTGCTTAGTGTTGAGACCCGTTATCTCTCGCATATATAGATAAATTGCTTTTTTATTGAATATCTCAATCTGCTCAATGTTTGTCATAAGAAGCAAAACTGCATCTAAAACTTTCTTTTCATTCTCTTTAAGATTGATGTTTTGCCAGCCACTTATTTCTTTAAGGAGAAACTCCCAATATTCTCTTTCTTCTTTTTCTTCCTCAATGGTTTTTTTATTTTCTGATTTTACAACTTCTAATTCTCTCATGATAGAAGTATATTCAACTTCTCTTCGGCTTTTAGTGGTTTGTTTTTTTGCTTTGTGTGTGAACCAGTTCTTAGTTACTACTGAAAAATAAGAAAACGCTTTTGTTCCCTTGTTGGGATTAAATTTGCCCAAGATGGTTGTAAGCCATATTTTACAATCATCTTTTAGTACTTCTATATTTTGTAGGGATGTAAATTTGTAAGTATAAACTATCTTGTCCACCAATTCATTAAAGGCGGGTTGAATATGCTCTATATATAATTCAGTTCTTATACCAATATCTTCTGTATCACAATAGTCCACTATTGCTTGTTCTGTTATTTCTGTGAAATAATATTTTTTTGGTGACTTATTCTTCTTCATTTTCATCTTCTTCCTTTAAAAAGTCTGTTTCCTCTAAAGGAAAAATATTTATATACTCCTCTAAATCTTCAGATAAATCTCTAGTATGTTGCATGAGACCTCCGAGTGTCGGATCACCAAAAAACATTTCCAGTTCGTGTACTCCTTTAATATGTTTACGATAATTCTCTAACACAAACCTTAAATCAATAAATTTATCACGAAAGAAATTTAACTCTCTTATCATTTCCCTTATGTACCATATTGCAACAATGTTTAATGCTACACTAAGGAAGAATATTGTATATCCCATTATTGATAATATCATTTTTTCTTTCGACTTTTCAGTCTCTTTCTTTCTTCTACTATGTCATTGCGAATTTCTTCTATTGTAGAATTAACGACATGACCTGTCTTTTGTTTAGTTTCTACTTTTTTAGTGAACCTAGTAATATTCATAACTTTCTTTAGAGATTTGTCCGTCTCACATTTTGGACATTTATGTAAAATTTCTTTTGCTGAGTGTCTAGCCTCAAATGAGTGCTCACACAATTCGCAAATATAATTATACCTTCCCACTTTATTCTATTTCAAACTTGTTACTTGCAGGAGTTGGAACCTTGAATGTGGGCGGATTTAACACGTTTACTTCATCTCCTTCAACCTCAAGATTCCACTCTGATAGCAACTCTGTGATATCTGTTTCTTCTGCTAAACATTTTTGCAATGTCATCAGCAGGGCACCGATTGCTTGTTTCGATAATTTCATTTTCTTTCTCCTTTTGATATTAAATTATAGTCCGCCTCATACATGAGTCTGGCTAAATCTTTGAATTTAGTTTTAGGCTCCCAACCAAGTTTTTCTTTTGCCTTAGATGGGTCTCCAAGTAAGACAGGTACTTCATGCGGTCGGAATAATCTTTCATCTATCTTTACATGTTTTTCGACGTCGAGTTCCGCATGTTTAAAAACCTCTATTAAAAAATCCTTAACAGTATGTGTTTCACCTGTTGCAATAACATAATCATCCGGCTTTTCCTGTTGTAACATCAGCCACATCAAATGGACATAATCACCGGCAAAACCCCAATCACGCTTGGCATCTAGGTTACCAAGAAATAATGTATCCTGGAGTCCTAGCTTTATCCTTGCAGCGGCGAGGGTTATCTTTCTTGTTACGAATGTTTCACCACGTCGAGGAGATTCATGATTAAATAATATGCCACTTGAAATATACATTCCATAAGATTCTCTATAGTTTCTACACAGATTGTGCGCAAATACTTTAGCGCAAGCATATGGAGAAGCAGGCATTAAAGCTGTATCTTCTGACTGCGGTACTTGTGGGTTATCTCCGAACATTTCGGATGATGAAGCTTGATATATTTTAGCTTTTGGTACAATTGTCTTAGCGGCATTAAGAAGACGCATTGTTCCCATAGCGACACCATCTACGGTATTTTCTGGGATATCAAAAGATACCCTGACGTGAGACTGGGCTGCAAGATTATAAATCTCATCTGGTTTATACTTTATAAGAAGATTCCAAATAGAACTGGAGTCATTTAGATCATAATATTCTAGAATCAGATTAGGGTTGTCAAAATACTCATCTATTCTGTCAGTTGTTATTATAGATGTTCTTCTCTTTAGTCCGACGACACGATATCCCTTGTTCAATAACAACTCTGCTAGATAGGATCCATCTTGACCCGTTATGCCAGTTACGAGAGCAGTCTTATTGTTTTTTTGTGTACCAGTCATACGTTTCCTTAAAGCCCTCTCTAAAAGATGTGAAGTCATAATCTCCAATGAGTTCCGTCATCTTCTTGTTTGAGCCGTCTTTCCTGTGTTGTCCTTCTAGTTCGTTATTATATTCTACTTTAATATTCTTGTTTGTTATACTTTTAGCTAAAAAAATCATATCATGTATTGACAAGTTTTCATTTGGTGTTACTAAAAGTGGTTCAAAGGAGTTATGAAGATTTATAAGCTTTGGTATAATTTCTACCAAATCTTTTACATATAGTTGTTGCCTTAAGGGTTTTCCTGTTCCCCAGAATTCAACAGAATCGCCGTCTTTGGCATCATGTATTTTTCTGATAAGCGCAGGTACAAAATGGGATTTATTTTCATCGTAACAATCCTCTGGACCATAAAGGTTGGATGGACAAAATGTAGAATAATTCAACCCATATTGTTTTCTATAAGCCTGTGATTGAACGTGCAACATTCTTTTGGCATAGCCATAAGAAAAATTTGTTTTTGCAGGAGGTCCATCAAAAATTGATTCCTCTGAGAACGGGTATTCGTCTACAACGTCTGGGAAAGCACAAGTGCTCAAACAGGATAAGACTCTTTGAATTTTCATCTGGCGGGCAGCTTCGAGAATATTTGTATTCATGCAAACATTTTTATAGAAAAATTCCCCTTGTTTTAAGGAATTCTCCTTGATTCCCCCAACTATTCCAGCTAAATGTAATACTGATTCAGGTTTGTAAAAACTTAGTGTTTGTTTTATCTCCTGCCTGGACAAAAGATTGCAATCAGAAGAAGATATATAGACCCACTCAGGGTTTGCTTTCTTTAGATTTTTTCCTAAAAATCCAGATCCTCCTGTGACTAAAACTTTTGTCATTCCCTTAATCGCCTTTAACAACTCTATAGCTATCGCTATCAAAATGTTGTGTCGAGAATTCAAAAAGCTCTGAATCTTCGAGTGCAATCATCTGGTGTCTTAGCCCTCTATAGACCCAAAAGTTTTCTCCGGGATTTAAAATAAGCTCATTGGCTTCCTCTAGATTGTCATCATCTCCATATTTAATTACCATCTTTCCAGATTGAAGATAAAATACCTCATCTTTCAATTTGTGGTAGTGCCAAGAACATCTTTTGTCCTTGTTAAAAAATAGTAACTTACCACAATACTCTTCCTTATTGACAATCCATCGTTCCCAGCCCCAGCCTTTGTCAACATGCTTCATCTTTAATAAATGACCATTGACTACCATACTGTCTTGCCGCCGTCAATGATCATATTTTCGCCAGTCATATAAGAACTAGCCTCTGAACACAAGAAAGCGATTGCACCCTTATATTCATCGATGTGTGCCATTCGACCCATAGGAATAATATTAGAAAGCTTCTTTACAAATTCTTCTGGGTGGTCGTTAAAAACACCAGTTGGACTAAGGCAATTTACACGAATATTTTTATCTGCAAAATATACAGCCAAATATTTTGTCATTCCTATGATAGCCCACTTGGCAGCAGAATATGTAATTGGTTTAACATTTTGCATGTTTTCTTCGACATCTGGCTTTCTATAGATTCTTTGATCGGGAGCAATTACTCCCAAGTCTGATGAAATATTTAAGATAACACCTGGTCTACCTGATTTCAACATTTTATTGGCTGCTACCTGAGAACATATAAAGGTTCCATTTATAGCTGCATCAATACCCTCTAACCAATAATCTTGCGACATTGTTTCGAATCTAGAGTCTGGTTTGAGCCCTCCTCCTTTTTTCACCTTTGGGTCTTTTGCTGCATTATTTACCAAGATGTCGATGTTTTCATATCTTGAAAAAACATCTTCAACCCACTTCTTGTTTGTTACATCCATATAATTGGCGGAAGCTACTTTTTTTCCATATTTATCATTCAACATGGAAGCTTTCTCTACAGCACGTTCTTCATGATGATCTGTCATAATTACATAAGCTCCGCACTCGATTAGTGCCTCTGCGTGTTTGGGTCCCAAAAGACCACCTGCTCCAGTCACTAGTGCAGTTTTTCCGGTCAAATTAAATAGATCAGGTGTACGAAGCATAATATAGCCTTTCAAATATATTCTTATGTTGTTTCATGGTTCTTATTTCTGTGCCCGTCTTGCCTCGGGCTGTTTGGATAGTGTATAAATTATCATAACCCACAGAAGTTAAAGTGTTAAAGATGGTATCAAAATCTGTATCCCCGCTCAATGGGGGGACGGTCTCTGCGTTAAAGGTTCTATCCTTTAAGTGGACATTGTTTATTTTATGATACGTCTTTAAAATATAATCTTTATGATCGATCTTTTCCGAGGTTATGTTTCCAGTATCATAGGTTATCCAAAAATTGTCCCGCAAAGACACAAGTTCTAGAATGTTTTCTGCTTGAGTTTCTGCCTCAAAAGAAAAGTTTAAACTAGGATATTTATCTGAATACTTTAATATCATTGGAATGAACATGTCTCGTATTTTTTTATCTGATATAGAACTACCCTCTAACAGGGGAATTGTTATCCAGTTGATTTTGTTCTTTATAGCAGATCTACAAATAGGATCTAGGTTATGAAACAAAAACTCTTCATCAATGATCTTTTCACTGACAAGATTGTCAGCACATATTGAACTTATATTATAGTCCTTACAATCCTCAAAAAATATAGGGTTTGTTTCAAAGGACCTCTCAGTGACAATCCACTCAATGTGACCAAACCCAAGAGTTTTAGCTTTAATAAACTCATCTACCCAACATGTTGGAAACTCTTGTATCCATCCATCCTCGGGGCGCATTAGCCTTCCCTGTATTAATCCTAGCTTCATTTTTTCTTAAACTCATATGGAGAAGCACCAGAATCAATATCAGTATCTTTTGCATAATCTTTGATCTGCTGAACAATATCTAAGCCAACATTCGAACTCCACTTGTCAAGAAGTCGTGTTGTCATTTCTCCCATTTTACCAGTTCCAATATCTTCCCCGTTAAATCTCATTACAGGCAAAACACAGAATGGTGTTGCCGTCATGAATGCTTCATCAGCAGTATAAACGTCATAGGGTTCAATATTCTTTTCGATACAAGGAACGCCCATCTCTTCACAGAGTTCAAAAATATAATCTCTACTAATACCTCTTAGGATATTTCTGCCCTCAGGTGTTATAACTTTTCCATCCTTTACAATAAAGAAATTATCCCCTGTCCCCTCGGTAATAAAACCATCATCATCCATAAGAAGAGCCCAGTTATCTTTTCCAGCCATCTGAGATACTTCAATGTTTGCCATCAAATAATGAATTCGACTTCTGTTCTTTACCTTGGGCTCTAGAAGTCTTGCTGGGATATTTCTTTGTGAGGGTACGACAGCATTAATTCCTGTCTCATACAAGTGAGCCATTGATTGTACTGTCCACCTTAGAGGAAAGTCAGCAATAATAATATTCGGACCACTACTAATGCCATCAATGTTTCCATCATATAGAGACAACAAGCCTCGGGTGACATCAATCATAATTCGATGTTCATCGCCATCAGGGTATAGGTGTTCGTTTCTTTCAATTGTTTCATAGACGGCGGCTTCCATTTCATCGATGGTCATTTGTACAGGAATCCTCAAATATTTAATACCTGCGTATAATCTTTCTAGATGTTCTCTTAACTTGAATTGTTTCTTGTTGAAAGATCTTGTCATCTCAAAGACAGTATCACCAAACATTAAAGCAGAATCGTAAATCGAAACCCTTGCTTCATTCTCGGGAACAAAATCTCCATTCCAGTAAACTAATCTTCCACTCATTTTTTTATCCTTTGTTCATATAAAAATTGACACAATTCTAAGTCAAGCTCAGAATCTATTTCGTGGACCTTCCAAGAGTCCATTAGACTATACCCGATTATACCACCCAATCTGTTATTATGTTTAGTGAGTATTTCTGGCTTGAAAATATAAATTGATCCATTCTCTACTATTTGGTTTGAAATATCTTGTCTTCTTTTTCTATTTTCGAAATCATGGTTTAAACCCTTTAAAACACCGCCAGGTTCAACATGCCATACAAAAAAGTCTTCCACAGGAGAAGCTGAGAACAAGGAGTCTAATCTTTTGCTTGTATATTCTTTTACTGCGTTATCTATATCTTCCACAGTCCTAAGAGGCGAAGTTGCCTGTAAAAAACAAACGGCATCGGGTTGTTCATTAATGCTCTCTAAGACATTGATCAAAGCAGATTCTGAGGTTGCCGTATCCCCAGAAATATTGTCTGGTCTCTTCATTGGAATAGCACCCAACTTTCTAGCTAGAGATAAGATCTCTTCATCATCAGAAGATACATATGTCTGGGATATTGCTTGACATTCCAAAGAAGTTTGTATTGTATATTCTAAGAGTGGCTTACCACAAAAATTAGCAAGGTTCTTTTTTGGTATGCCCTTACTTCCTCCCCTGGCAGGTATTATAGCGATAATGTTCATTTAAATATCTCCCAGCATTTTTAGTGCCCAATAAATCATTTCTTTTGGCGGGGTTGCAAACAAAGATCCCTGTTCTTTATCCTCGGTCCAGACAAATCTTTTAAACAAGAGCTTTGTAGTTTTCAAAGGAACCCACCTGACAATATCTAACTTCATCTTACTAACTGGTATGGCAGCTTCAATATACCTTTTTTCGTCCTCTTCAGACTCTAATTCTATTCTATCAGGAACTTCAGAAAACTTTCTATCTTTAACATCTATTTTCTCTGTCATATTTGTATAAGGACTTGTAACGTTTGTAAATAATAGTTTCTTTTTCATTCCCGCAACCATTGGCCATATGCCACTATCTGTAGAGATGAAAAGCTTGCTATTAGCAATCATATAAAGTTCGTCTTCAATTTTTCCAGTACCATTCAGTGCAAAGTCTAGGATATTTTCATGTTCTGGTAAAGGTGTTTGATTTTTATCTCCAACTCTAACAAGCTTATATCCTCTCTCTGCCAATTCTAGCAGCAGTGGAATAAATATTTCTGGATTATTAAATCGTTCTGATTCTTCTTGAGATCCAACGAATCTTTTATTATATGTACCCCTCTCTCTAATATGAAATACAATGGCTCCAGTTGGAAGGTCTGGGTTTATATCATAAACTTCTTCTGGGAACTTCAAGGTGACGTCGGGGGACTTGGCTAAATCTGTCCAAGTTGCCGGGTATGTGCTCCTAAATGGATAACAGGATGGCATAACAACATCGGTAAAGAATGCATGTTCATATATTTTTTGGTCGCTCATTGAAGCCATATTAGGCAAAGGAAAAATTTTAACATTCTCTGGCTTAACATGGGGAATACACATAGCAAACCATCTTTGAAATTCCGTCTCTACAAAGATTTCTGCATCTGGGTCTGGATTTCTTGCCAAGTGTTTGCATAGACCTATTACATGTTCTGCCGAGTTTCCAATGGAATTTTCATGTCTCCATATGCCGTACTTCATTTTGTCTTTTCTTTCTTATATTTTGCTATGATTCTATCTAACCCTTCTTCTATAGACACCTTTTGCTCGAAACCTAATAATCTTAGTTTTGAGATATCTAAATACATATTTTTCACTTGTACTACATTGTGAAAATCTGTGGGAAGAACGGAAATTATTTTACTTGTTGAATCTGTCTTGTCTTTACAATACCCCATAAGGTCTAGAAATTGATATGGCTTGCCGGATCCGACGTTTATAATATCATCTAGATTTGCTCTCTTTATACATGTATGGATAGCACGACACACATCGTCAATATAGATAAAATCTCTAATGTTCTTTCCACCATCATACAAGTTTATATCCCTGTTGTTTACAACTTCATTAATAAGGAATTGAAGGGCATTCTTTTTCTTACTAACGCTATTGTCCCCTTCTCCATACACATTAGCTAAACGCAATATGCGATATTTGATTCCAAATGTTTCACAGTAAGATATTATCAGTTGCTCTGCGCATCTCTTTGTTATTGAGTAGAACCCTTTAGGATTGCAATAACTTTCTTCAGTGGCTGGAAGATCTTCTGTTTTTCCATAAACAAACCAAGAACTAATAAAATTAAAAGTTAAGCCTTTTTCTTTGCAATTTTCAAGAACCCGCATTAAAACTGATAGATTTGTTTCAATATCTATTTGTGTATTATCATACACATTATAATTTGAGGTTGTGCTAATAAAATATAAAACATCTTTAGAAACTGGCTCATATTGGCTTCTTGGGATTACAGAAACTTCTTTCGAATAAAGTTCCGAAAATCTAGTTCCAATAAATCCTGTTCCGCCAAAAACAGAAATCATTACTTATCAAATTTCTCAAAATGATTATTGATTTGCTCTATTAGCCAGTATCTTTTATTTAATAGTTTTTCCGCACTGATGGCAGCAGATCTTCTAGTACTAGCATCTTGATTTTTATCAATAGCGATATCGTTGTACTTTAACCACTCTACCCACAAAGATATAAATTCACTAACACATTCACTTATTTTCATTTAATCCTCAGTATTGTAGGTCTTGATCATTTTAAGGATTGAATTCTTTTCTTTTTTTGCTATAACTTTTTCTACTTTTTCGTCCAAAAGATTTGACAGAACAGACCTATTCTGATTTAAAATATTCATTTTATTATTCAATACAACATATTCTTCATCACTAAGGCTATCAGAATGTAGTTGCTCTCTAACTCTAAATATTTTTAAGTTTTCCACAGATAATTTATCTACCAACTCACCTATACTATACATAATAAATCTCCTAAGATTTACGAAGTTTATCTCTGATTGGCTTCTCTGACTCAAGAACCACCTTTTCGGGCGAGCCAAGGGATTCTTCCACTGACCTAACATCAGAAACTAATTTAGCCATCTCTCCACACTCAATTGATGCTGCCTGATCCGATCCGTACATAGTCCTATCTAAAGTGATGTGTCTTTCTAGGGATGACGCCCCAAGAGCAACCGCAGCCAAAGACACAACTCTGCCTGTTTCGTGACCACTATAGCCAACATTGCACTCAAAGGCATTCCTAAGAGTTTGCATAACACGAAGATTTGCATCTTTATTTTTCATAGGATAGGTGCTATTACAATGCATTAGTTCAAAGGGGCAATTTGCGATACGAAAAATAGAAACAGCAGTAGCAATCTCATCCATTGTACTCATACCAGTTGAAATAAAGGTGTGTTTTCCTTCTGATGCAACTTCTTTCAATAAGTCTGTGTCCGTTAAAAGAGCAGAAGCAATCTTGTTGTATTTTAAATCAAATTGTTTTAAGAACTTTTGACTTCCAAGATCCCAGGCTGATGCTAGCCACTCAATACCCAGATTCTTACAGTGACTATCGATCTCCTTATAATCTTCTAAAGTAAATTCAAGCCCCTCTTTCTGTTGTCTATTCGTTGTTCCCCACGGACTCTCCCTTGGTCTGTCAAGATCGTCTTTTGTATAGACCTCATCAATGGTTCTTTTCTGAAACTTTACCGCATCGCAGCCCATCTCTGAAGATTTATTAATCAATTCCTTTACGATGTCCATTGATCCGTTGTGGTTTATTCCTATTTCTGCAATAACAAATGTTTTCATTTTTATACCCTTTTGTGTGTTTTTTTCTAAGCGTGACTTATAGGTGTCTTACTCTGAAATCGTTTTTAACCTTAATGTCTATATTTTGTTTTTCCTTGAAAGTACCATACCACGCCTTATCCTGTAAGTTAATAATCTCTATACCTTTTTTATTTGCACTTTCATTTATAATCCTCAAGTCATTTAATAAACTTCTAGTCCCTGGGTTATTCTTCCATATGTCTTGGGGAGTTGGGATATTTTCATTTGCATAACCCAAATCATAGTCCAGATCCATACCAGCAATATAAATTTTCTCACATCCCATTAGAATCGCCATGGCTATCATGTGGAAAGTCACAGAAGAGGCTGTACTATAATGTTCTTCATGATTTGAATATTCTTGAAGCATTTCTTGGATTGTTTTTCTGCCTTTCACTATCCTATGGCAACACCTACCTTTAATATCTACTCCTCCAGGAGTTCCATCAAAAGGTGGTTGCCACATAACCGAGTTATTTCCGTATTTTAAAAAATTAAAGTTCTTATTTTCCGTATGGTGATTTTTAAAATTCATAAGTATTTCTAAGCAAGAATCACCTTGAAAATGTCTTTGATCATAAGCAAAGTAATCAGGCTTTAAGTTTTCTTCGATTATTTCATAATCAGTTAAATCAACAGAATCAGCAAAGATTATTGTGGATTCTTCACATTCGTTCATTCTTCCGAGATAAGCAGAAATAGTATCTACGTTACTAGCCAAAACCCAATAGTCTGGCATGTGATGTTCTGCTACAAAATTAAACCAGTTATTCGCAGCGAATCTAACAATTTTTCCCTCTTCCCTTAGATTTATAATCTGTATTAAATGTTCTCTAAGGCTTGGACCATGGGCACATATAACGGCTGTCTTTCCTTTTTCACGATCTATAATATCTTTTTCATTTAATTTTACCATCGGAAATCCTCCTTATAATGATCCACTATACTCTTGATCTCATCATCAAACACTTTCTTTGGTGACCAACCTAGTTTTCTGATCTTATCATCATTTAGAGCATACCTTACATCTTGTCCTACCCTTTTATAAGAATAGTCGATATACCTCTCCCAATCATCGTCTGTGCCATAAAAAGCCTTAATAACTTTTCTAGCTGTTTCCGAGTTCGTTTGCTCAAATCCACCAGCAATATTGTAAATGCCATTCTTGGCGGACGATTTTATAAGAGTTAAAACGGCATTAGATGTATCCTCTGCATGTAACCAATTTCTTATTGGTGTTCCCTCGTTGTGGAGGCGTATTTTTTTACCTCGCATAAGATTTTTTATGATTAACGGGATCAACTTTTCTGGGTGTTGATTTTTACCATAATTGTTTGTTGGTCGAACAATCAGATATTCAACTCCATATGTTCTTGCCCATGCGTGTATTAACATATCAGAACAAGCCTTGGCTGCTGAATATGGGTTACTTGGTTTTAGGACATCTGTTTCAATGTGTTCGCCATCTGTAATATCTCCATATACCTCGTCTGTGCTGATGTGTAAGAATATTGGTCTTTGGGTACAATTTGATGGCTTATTTTTTAACACATCTAAAAGGTTTTTTGTTCCCGCTACATTTGTATCTATAAAACTATCACTATTGATAATACTATTTCCAACATGAGACTCTGCTGCAAAGTTAACAATATAATCACAATCACAAATTTGTGTCACATCTTTGATGTCCTGCTTTTCAAATTTAAAATTCTTGTAAGTTTCAAATTCTTTTAACAGACCTTCGTTGGCTGCATAGGTGATTTTGTCAACTCCGTATACATACCAGCCCATCTTTAAGCATTTTCTAACAAAGTGAGACCCTATAAACCCCAAGCAGCCAGTGACGTAAACTATTTTCATCTCTTTATATCACGCTCTGCAAAAAACTCATCCAAAACTTCTTCGATATAGTCTAGCTTGTCATCAGTTAGTCCAATATAGGTTCCAAGGAAAAAAGTATTCTTTGTAATAATATCGGCATTAGGGAACCTTGTTACAAGATCTCCATAATCGTTCCCATATTTTTCTGCATATTCCCTATAGGCTGGATGATATAGACAATTGCCCGTGAAATAAGATCTAGTCTGGACTTTGTTGTCTTCAAAATGTGAAACAAGTTCTTGCTTTTCAAAAACATCGTTATCCTTTACGGTCAAGGCATAACCAAACCAACAAGGGTCTGCTTTTTCAGTCGCCTTAGGGAGCATAAAGAAATCTTCATATTTTGTAAAAGCTTTTTCCATACGTTTAAAATTCTTGCGACGGGCTTCGTCCATTTCTGGCAACTTATCAAGTTGATGAAGTCCCATTGCTGCTTGTAAGTCAAGAGGCTTAGTATTAAACCCAATCTCGTCAAACACATAGCGATGATCATAGCAAATCTTATTTTTACCATCGCTTAACCACTCTTGAAATCTATCTCCACAGGCTGTGCCCGCTGTGACATCTCCTGGTTTTCTTTCATTACAATAACAGGCACGTCCCCAGTCTCTAATACTTGCAAGAACTTTTCTAATTCTTCTGTCAGAGGTAGCGGCAAAGCCGCCTTCCCCCATAGTCATATGGTGTGCTGGGAAAAAAGAACATGTAGAGATAAGACCGTACGACCCAAGTCTCTTGCCATCATAAAAAGACCCTAGTGCGTCGCAACTATCTTCCAAGAAGTTTAGATTATATTCTTTCACAAGTGCCATTAGACGATCCATATCTGGAGGATTTCCTAAGACATGAGCAAATGTAATAGCCCTGATGTTTGGGTCTTTCTTTAGTTCTGCTTCTACCTCATCAAGATTCAAGTTCATACTGGGGAGATCAACGTCAACAAAGACTGGTTCATATCCTGCTTGAATCAAAGGATTGATTGTGGTCGGAAAACAAACTACAGGAGTAATAAACTTTGATCCAGGGGGCATATGAAATTTCTTCATAGCTTGAGACTTACTCTTAAAGACATTTGCCATCAATAAGTTAGCCGAACTGCCAGAGTTTGTAAGGACTCCAAATTTTTTCCCTAAGTGTTGTGGGAATTCGTTCTCAAAGTGTCTTGCCTTTTTCCCAAAAATCAGCCACTCACTTAGAAGAATTTCAATAGCCGAAGTATACTCATCCGAACTATAGTGGGGACCAGAGTAGTTTACCCAGTCCTCTCCTTTCGTCCAAGTTTTGCCGGCATGTTTTTCATCAATATATTCTTTGACCATTTTTAAAATTTGATCTACTTTTTCTTGAGACATTAGTTCTCCTCCGATTTTAATGATACATCATCATATTCTTTTTTTAAAGTGTTAAACATAAAATCTATCGATTTTTCTATTCCCACAAAATCTATACCCAAAGATTTCAGTCTCTCATTGTTCCCACAATAAGATCTAGAATACCCACTATTCAGTATTGAGACTCCTACTTTAGGAGCCACTCTAGAGTCTATGTATTCCGCTATTTCATTTAAAGTTGTACAAGAGTGTTCCCTGCCATAACTTAAATTTAATTCACGAGGCTTGCTCTCTAAGTTATTGATGTTATCAATATAGAAGTCGATCACTCGTAAAAGGTCTTCAATATAGAAGAAGTCCATATATTTATTCTGGTGGACCACAATTTTATTTCCTTCTAACTTTTTTGTAATAGAGGAAGTTATCATCCTGTCTTTCTTTTCATCTAAACCAAAGCAATTAAATATTCTTAAATTTACCCATCTATTTTTTGATGATCTTATTGATTTTGAAATAAGATATTTCGAGAATCCATAAAAATCAAAAGGGATTTTTTCTCCAAAGTCTTTTTCATCTTTAAAGAATATTTCATCGTATCTAGAGTACTCTGCCCCACTACCAAAGTTGAATAACATTTCAGCATCTGAACATGATTTTTCCAAGACCTCAAACATTCTAATATTGTTGTAAAAATCCTGAAATGTATCGGGTCTAGTTCTTCTACCCCCTGTGATAGCTGTATGAAAAACTACCTGTATGTTGTTTTGAGTAATAAATTCTTTAACTTTTTTTATATCTAGTAGGTCTACATTGTCCCTTGTCAAAGGATAAACATTGTAACCCTTCTGCTCAAAGTGTTTTCTTATATTTCTGCCAATAAAACCATTGGCTCCAGTTATGGCAATATTCATTTATATTCTTTTCGTAAGCTCTTTTAACCCAAGAAACGTTTCTTCGATTTTTGTATCATTGACTATCACCAAGTGGTCAAAACACTCTCGGAACACATCGGCAATAATAGGGCAGTTCTTAACAATGCCGCCAGATAATACTATAGAGTGTCCATCAAGTTTTTCAACGTGCTTTTTGTACTGCAAAACATAACTCTTAATGATAGACATTTCAAAGTTTTCGCAAGTCATATTTGCCTCTCTTAGTCCTCCGATATTACCATCATTCCCTCCAAAAATTGATAGTGAAATATCCAAGGTCGAAGAAAGTATATCTTGTACAGAACTATTCTTTATGATTTCCCAAAAGTCTTTTTTATATCCTAGCGATTTCATGAAATTAATATATGAATTAATCGCACGACCTGATGGAATATGTGTAATTGTGTTTAAATAATTATTATCAAAAAAACTCCTATTGTCCGTGCTTTGATTAATAGAATTTGAGATAAGTGAAACTTGTGACCCTGTTCCAAGGTTTATTGATATGTGACCACTTTGAAGATTTGACCCTAGAATAGCACACTGTAGATCACCAACAGGAGAAAAAACTGGTGTTTGTTTATTGCCACACAAAACCTGACCCACTATTTCAATTTGTGAAGTAGTTTCTGAAAAATTTATATTTGATCCTATAGCGCAAGATATATTGGTGTTTAAGGTCTGAGAACCTATATGGTGTGTTCCAAAGCCACAAGATATTGTATTGTGAACTTTATTTTCAAACACTCCTATGTTTTTTAAAATTGCTGATGGTAAGCTCAATATTTGCAAATTCTTGTATTTGTTTTCCCTATTAATAGAAGGTATATTAAACACAGGCAAACCTTTTCTAGGAGTAAGTCCTGTAAGGCTTTTATGATCAGGGATCCTTAAAACCTCTCCTCTTTCATCCATCCAACTAATATAGTCACTTACTCTTTTTCCATCGAATGTACTAAAGCCATGCATTTGACTAGACATGAGAATTGCATCGCACTCAGCATCTCGTATGATTTCTTCAGTTATTTCTGATAGAGATTTTATAGCTAAAACATGTCTTGGGTATATTTCTCTACTTACTGGACATCTAACTACTCTGACATTCGAGAACTTATTCTCTTCAGGTGAGAATATGCAACTCTTTATATTGGTTGCTCCATAATCTATAAACAAATATTTCATTCAAACAATAGCTCTTAAATAAGATTCCATCTTGTTTTTAAACTTTTCATCAAGATCAATCAGGTCGAAAATAATTGTTCCAGGTTGCGGGCTCGTAGCAATCTTTATCTTATTACCTAAGACTTTTCTGTCTTTCTTTACAAGAGAAAAAACCAAGTCGTAATCAATATCAATCTCTTCTATATCTTTTTGAATCAAATCACGAACCAAAGGGGCAATACTATCACCACTGGATTCTTTGCAAATATTGTCCTCTACTACACACCCAATAGCTACAGCTTTTCCGTGGGGTATTCTATATTTTGTTGCTACCTCTAGAGCATGTCCTATTGTGTGTCCATAGTTTAATGCTGTTCTATTACCAGTTTCAAACTCATCCTCTTCTACGACCGCTCTTTTTATTTGTAAGGCTTCCCTCACCAGAGTAACTTCTTTGCCCCTTATTAGGGTTCCATCTTTTACACACTCTCTATAAATATCTAACGATCTTTCGCCAGCCATTTTAAATAATTTTATACACTCCCCTAATCCTGATTTTATATCGTCATCACTAAGGGTTGATAAAAAGTGTGGGGCTAGGTGTACCTGTGTCGGAGACGAAAAAAGTGCAAGCTGGTTTTTTATGTTATTAAAGTTAATTCCTGTTTTTCCCCCAATACAACTATCACACATTGATAATAAAGTTGTAGGAAAATAAACCCACTTTATCCCTCTTTTATAGGTAGCGGCACAGAATGCCGTAATATCCTGTGTTATACCGCCGCCGATGGCGATTACTTTTGATTTCTTAGTAAAGTTTTTTTGAAGCAAAAATTTTGTTAGTTCTAATACGGTTTCAATAGATTTTTTTTCTTCTGTTGCCTCTACAAGGAAAATACTATCTTTATGATGAGAAAAAATGTCGCTGTTATAGTAAAGATGATAAACATTTTTATCGATTACAAAAATATCACCTGGGTCATGACACAAGAATGCATCCTGAGGAGATGCCCCAAGCCAGACCTTGTATGACTTTGGGATCGACTTTATATTAATATGATCTAGGATGGTGGCATCCGTCTTATACTCTTTATTATTAATGTAAAATAGACTCAAAGCTCAAAACCTCCAATAGAATATCCTCCGTCAACCTTTATGTCTTGCCCTGTAATATATGTATTTTGTTCAGAACACAGAAAATATGCAACTTTTGCTATATCTTTTGGTGTTGCAAGTTTACCAAGTGGGATCTTCTTTTCCCAGCTTGCGATCTTTTCTTTGTCATTGTTTTTAGTAGTCATGTCTGTCATAACAAAACCTGGCGATAATGAGTTTACTTTAATGTTGTGCAACCCCAATTCTAAGGCTAGTGTTTTCACCATTCCATTGGACGCATGTTTTGATGTCGTATAGGTAATGCGATCTTTTCTACTAAAACTTCCATATAACGAAGATATGTTTAAGATATGTCCTTTACCTTTATCTATCATGTGAGGTGTTATTTGTTTTACTATTTCAAAGAAGCTTAAAAAATTTACCTTAAGTACTCTATTAAATTCTTCTTTACTTACTTCTTGAAATGGTTTTGTAGGATTTATGCCAGCACAATTTACTAATACGTCTATTTCTCTATCCTTGTTATTAGTTACTTCTCTATCTAAATCTATTTCTCGTCGAGTCGGTCTAATAACTATGTCTCCCGCAATTTCAAATTCAGATGCAATTGCTCTGCCAATTCCTCCAGATGCTCCCAGGATAAGGACTCTTCTTCCCCCGGCTAAAGTTTCACCGGGCTGGTGTAGGCGTGGGGTAGGTGTCCTTCTCACTATAACCCTCTTTTAAAGAATCTTTCTTGTACTTTTTTGTTTTGATAATAATCACTATCCAAGTTGGTGACTAAAAGTGGCTGATCTTTATCCAATGGACCCTTAGCTGTAAACCCTTCCATAAATTCTCTGGAGGATATCTGTCCCTTCTGTAGGGGAACAGCTAAATAAACATCGTCAACACTAAGCTCTTTCCCGGCAGCGATCTTTTCTTTTATGTATATACCTCTAACTAGATTATCGAGATATTCAACTTCCTTCTTCTCTACTACCCGACGCTTAGTACTAGATCCCCCGCACATTTCTTTTGCTTTATGGAAAGCAGAGAAATATTCATCAATTTGATGAGGCAAGGAACAGTATTTAGACACAGATCTTTCATCATTTTCTGGATAAGGTATATCAACATGGCGCTCCCACATCCGGGCTCCTTTTGCATAAGAAATATGCATAGAAGAAGACCAGTCGTGATATTCGTGTGTGGAATGACCGACGACAAGATCAGGATATCTCTCTATAAGATAATCTATCTCATTTAACTCCAATTCACAATCTTCTGAGGGGTAATTTGAAACACAATGGTTTATCGCTAACGGAACATTTCTTGAAGTAAAGAACTTAACCATATCATCAATACTTTTTAGTGATGCTCCACCAGTTGACACGATTACGGGCTTACCAGCTTTAGCTAATTTTTGTAACAAAAACCAATCATTGATGTCTGAACTAGCAACCTTCAATAACTCACACCCAATCTCTACTGCCCAATCAACTGATTTCTCGTCAAAGGCAGTTGCCATAGGAATACAACCATATTCTAAGACTTTTTCTACCATTTTAGCATGTTGCTCTTTGGTCATCTTTGTTGCTAATGTTTTGTTTGTATATCTAATATCTTTTCTATTACGAAAATCTTTATGTACAAAGTTATCCACATCTCTAATTTGGAGCTTTATTGCTGCCTTAACATTGTTTTGTCTAACAACTTTTCCAAATTCTTCAACAATCTTATAACCACGCTCTAAGCTTCCCCAATGGTTATTGGCGATTTCTAAAACAAATAAATCTTCAAATACATTTTTATTACTCATATTTTAACCCCATGTAATACTTTCTAGCTTGCCAGGTTTAAACGATCCATCGCTATTAACTTGTGCCATAACTTTTGGCTCGTGCTTTTCTTGTGGATCTGTAAAGATCTCACATATAACTGGCTCATTATCATAACTCATAACTTGTGATATAGTAAAGTCAATATCTTTATTTTTTCGTATAGAGAAATATTTTATACCATAAGCTTTAGCAAGCTTTTCCATATCAGGGAATGAAACCCCACTTGATTCATCAATTGCCACATACCTACTATCAAAAAAAGAATCTTGTGTAAGTCTGATACTCAAGTACCCATCATTGTTTATGACAAAAAGCTTGATGGGCATTTCGTGATGTACTAGTGTTTGTAACTCCTGTATGTTCATTTGTATACTACCATCACCCTCAATACAAACAACTTGTTTTCTGTTTATAGCGTTACAAGCTCCAATTGCTGCTGGTAGTCCGTACCCCATGCTCGCACACCCTACATTTGTAAAAAGTCTCTGATTACCTTTTAGTTTTGCTGTTTTTAAAGTAACAACGTGGGCTGTGCCATCCGAGGTTACTATAGGACAATCTTCAGGGGTTGCTCTACATAATGATTCTACGAAACAGTAGCTACTAACATAATCTTTTTTATTTCTATGCTTATCTAAAACTAGTTTTTCTCTAGTTCTAAACTTTCTGGTGTATTCCAACCATTCATCGATATCCCCCGTTATTTTCTCGTCACCCATTTGATCCAAGAAGGATAAAGCATCGCATTTAATTTTATCATTTGCTATGATATTAAATTTGTTCATCTCATTTTCATCAATGTCTACAATTACTTTGTATGCATTTGGAGCAAAAGCTTTATGATCATAGCCTGTCATCTTAACATTTAAACGAGAACCAATACATAATATCAAATCAGCCTCTTGTATTAGTTTGTTTGAGGTAACCTGACCAAGAACTCCGAAGCGTCCTAGATAATTTTCATAATCATCATTGACAATATCAATGCCAGAGTGTGGACCTGTCATGACTGGTAATCTATTACTTTCTAAAAAGTTTCGAAGTTTCTCCACAGCATTTGAACGGCGGATCCCTGACCCAACAACAACGACTGGTTTTTTAGCAGACAGAATTTTATGTTTAATTTTTTCTACGTCAAATACTTGCGGCTCTTGCTGTGGAGGTGTGTATTTTCTCAGGTCCTTTTCGTCTATATAAGACCCCTGTATGTTCAAAGGTATATCAACCCATACTGGTCCCGGTCTATTTGATACACTACATTGGAAAGCCTTCTCTAAATGATACAAGATATCATTCTTATCTTCTACCATAACAGAATACTTTGTCATACCTTTAACAACCGAAACGATATCAAATTCTTGATCACCAATTTGCCGGCAACCAGTACCACGAGATAGTTGATTTGTTGGTACTTGTCCTGAAATATAAAAAACAGGAATTGAATCAAGCCAATTTCCAAGAAGTCCTGTCAGAGTATTGGTACCACCCGGTCCAGTAGTTACTAAAACTGCTGAATGTCCACTAAGACGTGAGTGGGCTTCTGCTGCCATTGATGCAGCTTGTTCATGGTGAGTACATAGATAATCCATATCTGACTTACCGACTGAATCTACGAGGTGCATACAACCACCACCAGAAACAGTGTATATTTGCTTTATACCTTTTTTGTATAAAAAGTCAATTACAAAATCAGAAACTTTTATTTTTGAAGGTTCCAATGATCCCCCCAATATTTTTGTATCATCAAATCATAATCAAAATATTGTTTTTCACTATGCACACTCCATGTACATTGACCTTCGTGCAACTGATAAAAGTATCCTAAGAACGAAGGGTAAGGATAAATAAATACATCATTGTCGGCTAGATTACAAAACATATCATAATCTTCAGCGCCACGCAATTCTTTTCTAGTTTTAATATGAGCTTTTGGAATTAATTGGTCATATAAATCTTTATGATAAAATACCGAGGGCGTGTTAACAGGAGATCTTTCCATACACATTTTTTTGAAGTCTTCAATGTTTGAGTATTTATAAACTTGATCTGCTTGTTTAAAATTGTCCATCATAATAGAAATACCTGATTGGAAACATTTTATAGTATCTTTCCGAGGGGAAATAATGTCCGAAACTTTTTCGAGATAAGTGTCAGAAATATGATCGTCTGATGCTATGAACGTTAAATATTCTGTATTACATTTACCGAAGGAATCTTCGAAAGCCTCTCTATATGAGTTTTTATATATATTTGGAATATCAATAACTTCAAGTTTTGATGAATATTTGTTTTGATATTCTTCAAGGATCTCTTTAGTTGAGTCGGTACTCTCATTATTATAGGCTATAACTTTATAATTATTGTATGTCTGGTTTAATACAGAATCTAAACACCTTGATAAATGTTTCTCTGAGTTATAGCATGGGACTATGACAGAAATACTTATTTTATCTGTCATTTCCAATCCTTAACGTTCATATTTTTATCGTCTATGAAAAGATCGTAGTAGGGTTTACCAAATTTTAAATCATGATACTTAACACCCCAAGAAGAGAATTGTTTTCTAGTTAGTTCTTCCCAGTCCAAACCTGTAGTAGTGCCACGGGCGGTCCAATACACAATTGTATGACCCTCATCATATAAATCATTGCCTTTTTTAATGTTTTTATGTAAAGGTTCTGCTTTATAATAATCTCTAGCTATATCTTCAGTCTCATATGGATGATGACAGATAGTTTCATCAATGTCAATATAAATAATCATAATTTTTCCATGTATTTTGCCCGGCTCAAATAAGTGTGATTGGATAAAATATTTTCTATGTTTTCTTCTCTAATTTTATTAAGTTTGTCATCCGAATAGGACAACACTTCTTTAACCAAAGAAACCATTTGTTCTGGATCACTTGATGTAGGAACATCAGGGAACAATGTTCTTAGTTGGGTTACTTGGTCGCTGACCAATATACCATTAAGTCCCAATGTTTTAAAGGTTCTTTCATTAGTGTCAAGACCAAGTTCTCTTTGATAGGCATCATGGATATTTATACACACCTTACTTGATGATATAACTTTTTCTTCTTGTGTATGTGACAAATTCTGACCAACAAAAAACCCACACTTAATCCCGGTCTTGTCATACTCTTGTTTAAAAGCCTTTAGATGATCGATCATAATTGATATTTTTTCATTGAATCCATTATTGGCAACTCCTCCTATAAAACAAACATCATAGTCTACTTTGTTATCAATGTTTTTGTTGTAATTTAGGTTATCATATGCCAAGGGTATAGTAGAAGGATTATTCCATAATGTATGATAATCTGTTACCTCTCCAAAGGTCCACTGAAAAACATTATCCTGTGTGTTTAAGATGTCTCTTGTTTCTTGGGCACACAAGGATTGGAAGTTAGGATGTTTCCCCCAGGGGTCCGGAAAACTGGTAGGCTGTACATACAAATATACTCTATTAGCTTTTTTCAAAATATCTATATTAGATAAATTAGCTGTGGCGTCGGTGGTCATAATATCACAACCTTCATCCCGAATCTCTTCCAAATTATCAAAGAATTCTACTTCGTAGCCTAAATTTTTCCAAGCGGATTCATATCCTCTATAAATCCAGAATCCTGCCCCATGGGATGGTGGATGGTTCTTAATGTATATTTTTTTCATTTAAAACTTTTTTATTTGATCTAAGACCTTAGATAGTCTTACTTTAGATTCATGCTCCTTGATGAACCTATTATAACCATTCTTGGAGATTTCTTTAATAAGAGATTCATGTTTTATGATTTCTTTAAATTTCTCTAACATTTCATATTCACTTTTGAAGGTGATAATTTCTTTATTTACTTCAAAATATTCTTCAATCCCATCATGATGTTCTGTCAATAATAAAGTCCTAGCAGCCGGGACCTCAAACATTCTTGCCTTCATTTGAGTTCTAGGGGGAGTAGAATTAGTATTCATACTAAAGTTTAACCCTATTTTAGATCTTGAGTGTGCTATAAGCATATCCTCGTGCGATAAACCTGAAAAGAACTCTACATTTAGATTATTTTGTTTAAAAAGGTTCTCCATCACAATTCTCTGGTTATTCTTATTGCCTATGAAGGACATGTCATATCTCTTGTCACAAATGCTTGGGTATAAATCAATATTTGTATGCCACATGCCTAACATTATATTGTTGTACCCTATTTTTTTGTACTCATCAAGAAAATCTTTTTCTGGTGTTGAAGAAGCTGTAAAAAACTTACAAGCTTTGCTTGAAAATTTAGCAAATCTCCAAGTATCATCGCAAAACCAATTAAATGTTTTTGTCCTGCCAGATTCTGTTTCTTTTCTGATTTCTTCCCAGGGTTCGTAAGGAGTGAGACTTGGGTCCCCAGTCATACAGCAAAAAATAAGATCTGGTTTAAAAGTTTCTACTATTTTAGAGAAGTCTTTCTGGCTTGGATTGACCGTATCGTAAAAATACACCTGATGTCCTAAAGATTGCAAAGGGAGATAAACGCTCCAATACCCTCCGTCTATTCTGGATCCTTCAGGTCGAGGATAAGTCTTGTTTATAACCAATAATATTTTCAAAGCAAAACATCCTCTATCTTTGTAATAATTTCTTCCCTTTTCTTCCTCATAACTTCTATTAAATCATCACCCTTAAGAGAAAACCACGATTCACTAGTTGCTCCAACCTGATTATTTGTAACCACCTTCATACCGCACATTCTTGCCTCAACTATAACCCGACACAAGGTCTCTAGAGTTTTTGGTAAAAATATAAATGTATCATTGTTGGACATTTTTTCTAGAAAATCTTGATATGGCAAATTTCCAACCAGTTCATAGGGGATCGATTTTGAATGACAAAACCTTATAGTATCAGAGGTTGCTTTTATAGGGTTGTAAGAATCCCATATAGAATATTTATTATGTTTTTCTTTTTTGTTTAAGGTTGATAGCTTATCTAGAATATCTTCACCCCATAAGTTTCCGGAAAGATTATGTATGTTGTCTATCTGTAAGTTCTTGTAGACAACCTCTTTGTGCATTTTACTTTGGCACATAACCCCAAGAGCATTTGTGTAAAATGGTAAATTGATTATTTGGTCTTTAGGGGCGGTATGATTTTCGAACCCTGAGGGGTCTCTTGTTCTCAGGTATTTATGATCATGTTCATAAATGATGTACTTATATGATTTGCTATAAAGATCTCTCTTACACTCTTCTGAGAGACCAATAAAATTGGCAACTATAAAATTTGACTCTTTATTTTTCAACAAAAAATCTTTTGTAACGTTTTGGGATAAAACTTTTTCTAATGTATGTCCCCTGTCTTTCAGCAGGGATATAACTTCTTCATTGTTTAACTCGCCGCCACCCTGTACCTGATCAGCAAAGAAATCAGCAACAAAAACTATCTTACTAGTCATAAGTCTCAATATTGTTATTTATTTCTTGTAACCAATTGTCGATTTCAATCATATCGTCTGGCGCTACAGATGAAACAGCATCTTGATACTTGGTGTATATATTTTCTTCTGTAAACTCGCCTCTAAGGTATTCTTGAAGCTTCGTTGCATTTTCTTTATGCATCTTATAAGAAGTTTTAGCTTGGCTTAAATTTTTCTTAAAAGATTTCTCATCGGAGTATGCCCACTTTGAGTCTGCGTCAATTACATTTTCCCAAACAGACTCTTCAGATACTTCCTGTAGTTTATATTTTGTCTTCAAGAACATAGGAGTATTTTTAATTTTCTTGGACTTACTATTTTGCACCGGCATATATAAAAAATCTAAGTGCCCAGACCAAGCTGGTGCTACTACAGGCATACCACTATATGCTGCTTCAAAGATAGGAAGACCATACCCTTCTCCACGAGTTGTTGTAATATAGCAGTGAATTTTTTCATTCTTATACAAAGAGTGAATTTCTTCTTCCGATAAATTTCCATGTAGAAGATATATCTTACATTTCCTATCTTTTATTGGAGCTAACATTTGCTCAAGACTTTGGATCATATATTTTCTATCTACATATGAGTTGTTAACTTGATTTGCTTTTAATATAAGACCAACGTTGGGGTCGTCCTTATATTGTTCTGCAAACCAAACAACGGTTTCATGCAAAGCTTTTCTTGGACCAGCTTGAGCAATGGATAAAAAGTTAAAATCTGTTGTTATATCAATATCCAAAGTTTCTTCTGACGATATTAGTTTTTCTTTAACTGGATACCCGATAATATCCATAGGCACGGTACATTTCAATTTCCCCTGAGGGAGTCCGGCATCATCCATAATATCATATACTGTGTTTACAAATGAATCTTTAGAGTGTTTTGAAATAACAACAACTTTATCCATAGCATTACAGAACTGAATCCACTGAGCACTTGATTTATTAGTTTCTATTCCAGCAGTCACCCCAATATTAACTTTAGCTAAGTTTTGCCACTCGTTAGGAATAAGGACTTGCATAGAAACATCATATTCCCCCTGAAACATTTGTCTTTTTTGTACACAATGTTCCATAAGCTTTTGCTCATTTATATCGCTATTGTTTTTATATGACCAGCTAGTTTGTCCCCACTTTGTTGGACTAAGGTACAAATCATATTTTTCTGGGTTTTTGGCAAGCGCCCTGAAAACACACCGAGTATGCTCTCCGTACCCACTTCGACTAAAAATGGGTCCTGTTATTATTACTTTTTTCATATTTCTAAAAATTCCCATCTATTTTTGTGGTTCTTCCTGGTATCCCAGGATCCATTTTCTTTATACACATTCTCCATAATCTCAACCCATTTATTTCTCATATTTTCGAAATTATAGTTTTTATCAATGTGCTTCATCCCTAAGCGACCAAGCTCTTCTCTATCGTCTGAACTCATATTATACATTTTTAACATTGCCTCAACGACATCCTCGCCATTTAGCCTATCTTCATAAATCCATGGTACCTGCAATGATCCAATCACGGCTCGGGACGCTGGGTCTATACAAACTCCGAAGTGATTCTTCCCATCATCTACTTGCTCTTGTAATCCTCCGGTCCTCGTTGCAATAACAGGAGTGCCACAAGCCAATGATTCATTGGCAGATAATCCAAAACCCTCTGCATCAGAAATACACAAAGTACAATCTGCTAAATTGTAGAGATTTCTCATTTGGTCTGATGGCAGCTTGTCTTTGCTAAACATTACTTGTCCTGTGCCTAGTCCTAAATGGTTAGTTAGAAATTCTAGTGGCTGTCCGTGCGGATCATTTACATCTGTATGCATCAGAAGACATGTTTTATCTTTTCCAACCTTTTCTACAAAATCTTTATACCAAAAGAGTAAACTGCCCGTTTGTTTTCTCCTTGCATTTCTACTATTAAAGAAGAATACAAATTTATTTTCTAAACCTTGGCGCTTCCTCAACTCTTTTAGCATTTGTTTTTCATGAGTTGCTTCTAATTTATTAAACATATCAGGAGGCACTGCATGTGGTAAGTAGATTTCCGGTACATCTGGGGCTACTGTTTGGACAATATCACTTGTTACTTTGGAAATCGTAACTATAAGATCATTTGATTTATAAAACCTATCGTTGTAAGTAGGATATGGATAGTTATCCCAAACATGATAGTAAACCAGAGGAACATTTTCCCTCAACTCATCTTCCATCTGCCATAACCACTCGTAAAAACGAGGATCAGTCATAAACCAAACAATGTCAGGCTTCCACCCTAAGACGTGTCCTCTTAAATGTTCTGGATCAGAATAACCATCCACTGGAACAATTACCCAGTCATCACCATAATCTGGTGTCTTGGCTGGCGTATAATCTGGATGAGAGACTGCTCCCCCTAAAGATAGCACCTCAAAATTTCCAGAGTCCAATAGTGCCTGGATCATATATTTGGTTTGTGTCCCAACTCCTGAAGGCAACAATGGGTGGTCGCTAATTGTTAGGACTTTTATCTTTCTATTTTCGGACAAGTTTTTTTCCTCCTATGAACAATATTCCGTCTGATAGAATTCACAAGTTCCGAAACGATCTTTACAACTTGTACAAGCAGTACGGTTTTTAATATAATTCTGTTTGTTAATATTATGTAACGCTTTGGTTAGAGCGTTAAGAGCATCTGTTGTTCTTTTTTTCGCAGCAGTCACTCTGACGAATTCTGCCTTCTTGCCAGCCTTGGCTGTTCGCTTTAAAAGAACAAAGTGACAATCCACATCTTTGGGCTCGACCTCATACTTACGGGCATAAAAATGCTTATAGAAAACAAGCTGGTAAGCCAGGATAGTATCGCTCTTCTTTTCCCGCTTCCATCCCCACGAACAGGTCTTCCAATCAATCAGGTGAATCTTTTCATCCTTCTTGGAGTAAACTACAAGGTCAATAAAGCCTTTAAACTTTTTTTCTGCTTCCGTGAATTCGGTAATAGGCACATAGAGTTGCTCTTCTGCTTTGAGAACTTCCCAGTCCTCGC
>MDTB01231277.1_pt1 | contig 52353 bp, 52 predicted proteins | sample 811161 | NCBI WGS metagenome assembly MDTB01 (sample SAMN05326650, study PRJNA326480) | marine metagenome | isolation source: seawater | place: Mediterranean Sea | collected 2009
CGAATCGGTTCAGTGCGTCTCGATGTGCTGCTCACGCTCCATCCAGGGCGTGTTCTCATGCCAGTCATCGAGAATCCCTTCCCATTCTCCAATGGCCGGATGTTCTTTCTCACTGTCTGCAAGATTGGTCATCTCAAACGGATCAGCCTGAATGTCATAGAGCCGCATCTTGTCACGACTCGTCTGACGCGTCGCACGATCAAATCGCTTGGCAAACGTATATTGCGGGGTGCGGACGCCGACCGCCTGAATTTCAGATTCAATAAAGACGTAGTTGTTGAGCAACACATCGACCTCACCTCGAATCACGGGCGCGACACTTCGCCCCTGCACATGAGGAGGAGCCTCCGCGCCGATCAGATCCAGCATCGTCGGCATGATATCGACGTGGGAAACCATCTGCGTGTCGGCGACCGTACCGTTAGTGACACCTGGTACATGGTAGATGTAGGGCACGCTGCTGGATTCCTGGTACATGAGTGTTTTGTTCCAGCGATGATGGCTCCCCAGATTGTCACCATGATCAGCGGTGAATAGCACAATCGTATCCTCGTCCAGGCCGTTCTCTTGCAACATTCCCATCAGTCTGCCGACCGCACTATCCACCCAGCTGGTTGCACCATAGTACTGCGTGTAGAGATCACGCAGATCAAAATCTTCCGGCATGTCTTTGGTATGCGGCAACTTATAGAAGTAGTGTTTGTTCTCAAACAGGTAGGTTCTGAATACATTTTCATTTCCGGCCATCACACCATCGATGAAACAGTTGTCCCGAATTGGCATCTCGCGTGGGTCATACATCGTCCGGTATTCATTTGGGATATCAAAAAACGGGGTGTGGGGTGGTGAGATATTGAAGAATAGAAAGAACGGCTGTTCGTCCCTGCCCTGCAGAAAAGATCCGACGGTATCGAGTTCAAATTCAAGGCTGTAGCCCGGCGGCACAAACTCAGCGTCACCATTAGCCGTATAGTGTTGTCCCAGATGACAGTGCTGCGTCCGTGGAATGACATATTCATCAAATCCGATCTCATGGGGCCAGGTATGAATGTGCCACTTGCCGATCGCGGCGTTGTAGTAACCTTCATCCCGAAGACATTCTGGGAGCGTCTTGTCTGGCAGATGCGGTCGCCCTTCTTCAGGATACGGCGGCATCATCCAACCCCCAGGAAACAACACGGACGTGTTGTTGAGCTGTCCGCTACATGTCCTTGCGTACTGACCAGACACGACCGTTGAACGTGCTGGCATACATAGCGGATCGTTGGTTACGCCATATTGAAAGCGCATGCCAGACGCAGCGAGCGCATCCATATTCGGCGTTTGGATGATGTCATTGCCATAGCATCCAACCTCGCTAGCCCTCAGCTGATCACACAGGCAGACAATGATGTTCTTCTTTTTTTCACTCATGAGATTATCCTTTAGCGGGTCCGTGTTCTGTGTCGGGCCTCCTAGAGCGCGTACCAGATCGGGCTGGTGTAAGCGCGTTCCTGAGTCGTGAGCGGAAAGCCCTCGCGTACCCGCGCTTCATTCTGAAAGAACTTCCTGTCGTACGCACTCCATCGAGGTGTCGGAATTTCAATCACCCGCACGTAGTAGAACGCATCCAATGACGGGTCGAAGTTCGGGTCCTTCCAGACTACCGCGAGTTCGGGATCACCAATCGTATTCGTGTAACTCAGATTCTCGATATCCACCGTCGAACCGACGGGCTCCACTTTGCCTTCGCTAGGTATGGGACGACCGTCCGAGACCGCGACATCATAAACCTTCTCGTTGACGTTACCATCTGATCCAAGCCAACCTTTGATGACCTGCACCCGATCGAGGTTGGCACCATCTGGATCCTTCACCGCACGAATGAGAAACGTGGGGGACTGCCCATCGGGCGCCGATGCCAAATCACCACCCATCGGAACGCCACCCTGGTAACCAATCTCTGCGAGTTTTGGGTTGTAGGCATCCTCATCCGCATAGTCCCAGCCACCAAAGAAACGTACCCTCATACGAGAACCCGTGGTCGCGTAGGTTTCCTTTCGACGCATGGCAGCAAACAAGGCTTCGCGTGTATTCTCGGTTGCCCAGATCGCTGCATAACCCGACGCCGCAAACTCACTCTGGAACAAGCTGCGAAAGGTATTAGGCTCGTACAACGCATAGGTGCCCCAGAAATTATCTTCTTCAGCCGCCGCCAGCGAGGTATGGGAATCGGTGGAACCGATCATGCCGAACTTGAACGGATTGGCGCCCAGCTCCACCTTCAATGCTAGACCTCGTTTTAAGGCTGGTCGGGTAAAGTCAGCCTTTTTGCGCTCATACCATTCCTCGTTGAAAGTGATGTTGGCGGTGTTGGGTCCTGCCCAGCTGTGCCAGGTTTCGTAGTCCGCAAACTCATCGTCGGGTGACAGTGGCGGATAAGCTTCGCCATCCCCTTTGTATTGTGTCACCTCGTTCAGTGGCTCCCAACGCGCCCGGGTTTTGGCGTATTCCTGGCTGAGTGGCTCCCCTTCAAAGTTCACCGATGCGAAGGTAGCACCACCGGAAATGTTAGCGTTGTGAGGGATGGCGATCACATCGCCACCAGTCTTCCCCACGTAGTCCTCGAAGTACTCCCACAGAGCTTCCGGATCCTGGCTATCGTTTCTTGAAAACGGCAGGACCTGCGACACCTTGTCGGCGCCATCACGAAAAATGACATTACGGTGGATCGCACCTCTAGCCGCTGCCGTCCACTCGTATCCAATCAACGCGGTAAACCTGCCCGGTTCGTTATGACGCTCGGCAGTCGCAATCACTTCATCCCACACTGATCGCCTGAATTCGGGAGCCGCCCTGGGTTCGGCGAAATAGTTCCATAAATTGTTCTTTCCGCCGGTGTTGTAGAACACCGTCATCACAGCATCCCTAAACCCGTGGAAGTCTGAGTCCAGAGCCTCACTAATATCCACGTCGTTGTCCTCAAGGCGTTTAAGCCATGACTGACCTTCTTCAGTCTCCATGAGCAGTGGGTCACGTGCGGCAATACGCACCATCACACCCATGTTGTTCGCATGGTCCGCTACCATCAGAAAGTCGAGAGGACGGCGAAGCCGTGTCTTCATACCACTGTGCATGGTGACCACCTCACCTTTCGCAAACCGGTACGCAGCCTCCGGTCCCAGCGTATGGTCACCCATTGCGTACGCATCATTCGAAAGATTGGTATGAACGTGGGTGTCCCCGAAATATAACTGATCAGGGTAGCCGATCCGAACATTAGGCGAATATGATTCAGGTGCGTCGCCAGGTGTGACCTCCGGCATCCAGTTGGGATCCTCTCCCGCGCATGCGATGGTTGATATCCCGACGAGGGAACAAACCAGCAGTCGACATGACCAATGGAACACGCCTGACCAACGTGGATTTTCTAACTGCATGCTGCCCCCCGAACCGGTGCTGCATCCTCTGTAGAAGGATACTGCTACACCATAGCGACGCAGTGGGACAGCTTCAACACTGTCGCTTCATTACCGCTATTTCACACGGCCAGCCTGTCGCGCGCAAAGATAGCCCGTGGTAGTGTTCCGATTGATTATGGCGGTACCCAAGACGGAGAGAGCATGACGCTTGCTGACTTTTCACTCGAAGGCAAGAAGGCCCTGGTGGTGGGCGCTAGAAGAAACGTGGGCAAAGGATTTGCGCTCGGTCTGGCAGAAGCTGGCGCGGACGTAGCGGTGACAGACCTTAATATCGAGGACGGTGCGTTACAAGGTGTCGCCGATCAGATCTCCTCGATGGGTCGACAGTCGCTGGCTTTACGCACCGACATTTCCAGTCAACCTGATGTGAACGCACTCGTGGCGGAAGTCATGGAATCCTTCGGCCGTATCGATATCCTGATGAATGTCGCTGTCATGTATCACCGCCACTCGATCATTGAAATGGATGAAGAAGCCTGGGACCAGATGACCAACGTGAACCTGAAAGGCTACTGGCTGATGCACCAGGCGGTGGCGCCCATCATGCGGGACCAGCGCAGTGGCAGCATCATTAATCTGACTTCACGCGGCGGGCTCAAAGCCCACGCCGACAAGGGGATGGGCAACTATGCGGTGGTCAAAGCAGCCATTGGCATGATGACGAGGCAGTACTGCCGATACCTTGGGCCCTACAACGTCAGGGTCAATGCCATCGCACCTTCACTCATGGAATGGGAGCAACATCCTGCAGGAGATTTCTATCGAGAGAACCCCGACAAGGCGCCGAAAGAACCCCAGTCCCCCAGACCCGAGCCCAATGAGCTGCAAAGGTTCGAAGCGTGGTCAACGGGACCAGAAAATCTACCGCTGGGGCGCGTCGCAACCTTCGATGAGATGGCCAACGCGGCTGTGTTTCTGGCTTCTGACGCCGCAAGCTACGTCACCGGCGCCATCCTGTGTGTCGACGGCGGCTACATGGCCTAATGCACCCCTCGTTGCAACATGAGAACACTATTTGAAAGGAGTCAACCATGGCGTTCGGCGATAAATGGGAACTGAACCACGTAGGCTTGATGATTAGCGATCGCAACGCCACGTTGCGCCACTTTCAGTCGATCGGGGCGGGTGTGAGTGTCGGACCGCAACCACTATTGCCACACGAGCCCGGCCACGGATCACTAACGCTATACCGAACACTTGAGGGTGACCCGATGACCAACACCTACCCCACAGGTGGCGCACACAATTTCCGTGACGGTGAATGCCAGATTGGCGACTGTCAGCTGGAGTGTTATCCGATGCGTCCGGGACCGGGGTCGTTCATCAGTGAGTACCTCGCGAAACAGGGTCCTGGTATCAACCACATCTGTTTCAATACACCAGATATTGAAGAAGACAGCCAGGTCTTTCTCGACCTCGGTTGTGAGTTGACCTTTGATGCACGCGTCAACGGTAAAACCGTGGAGAACTACCTCGATACACGTAAGCATGGTGATCTCATGATCTCACTGCGTCCACCACCCAGTGATTGGGAACGCGCGTGGAAGGAAAACAATCAGGCACATCCACTTGTACCTCAGTGGAAATTCCTGGGCCTGGGAGTCGCCGTCGCTGATCTCGACGCCACAGTGGCCTACTACGCAACAATGGGCTTTGAGGCTGTAAGTGATCCTATGACGGACACGGTCCTGGGAACGCGGCGCCAGGGAGTGCAGGTCGGTCCGTTGACCTTCGAGTTCTCAGAAGCATTGAGCGATACCAGTGTGGTTGCCGACTCACTCTCAAAACGCGGTGATGGGGTCAATGACCTGGGTTTTGGCGTGGCTGACCTGGACGCAGAGACCCAACGCCTCGAAGCCAAAGGCGTGACAACACTGAGACGCAGCAACGACAACCAGGTCACCTATCTAGATACCCGGGCCGAAGGCAACATCATGCTGAGGCTGGCACAAGGTGGATAATCTACGACTCAACGAAATCTTTGCTCTGGTCGATCGAAAAAACCGAATCGATTTCAAGGGCAAATGGTCGGTTGGTTCCGCAACCTATCTCAGCGAGGTCAGAAAGGAACTTGTAGAGGTCGAAGAGGAGATCGCAGCAGGACGGTTGTGTTATCTCGAAGAGGAACTGGGGGATGTGCTTTGGGATTACCTCAACGTGGTGCGTTGTCTGGCCGACGAACAGGACGTAGACATCGCACGCGTGTTCGAGCGGATGAAGGTCAAGTTCGCGGAGCGAATCTCCGGTATCGAGAACGGTGAATCCTGGGGTGACATCAAGGCCCGCCAAAAAGAACGGCTTGCTGAGGAATACTCGCAGACAATAAGCGAAAGGAATCGCTAAGCCCTCACTCAAACCATGATCTGATGTAGCGACACCACCTTCGCTAATAGGGGATCGAGCGATCACTCACATTCGAATGGTCCTCGTATGACCAAAACCATCTGGTCAAACAACGGCGACGTGTTGCGCGATGCCGCCATAGCCGGAGAAGGTATCGCTGTCCTCCCGGAGTTTCTTTTCACAGATAACATAAACACCAAGAGACTTGAGCAGATTTCCAAGGCACACTGCATGTCACCTCTGGCAATCTATCTACTCCGTCCACGGCAACGGTTTGTACCCGAACGAACGCGACAGTTCATTGATCATACCGGCGAGGCTTTGAGGGCAGACGGCCGCTTCAACTAACTGGTATGCGCCACCACGACACAGGTACACTGTCGCCTCCCGAATCCAGCCAGGACACAAACATGATTTCTGTGAACCGACTCAGCATCGAAGACGCCCGTACCCTGATTGAAGGAGCACGCAAAAAAGCCGATGAGATTGGCGTCCCTATGTGTATCGCCATCACGGACGACTCCGGTAACCTGATAGCGTTCGAGCGAATGAACGGCGGCAAAGCGCACAGTATCCACGTCGCGACCGACAAGGCGTTTACCGCCGGTGCTGCACGCAAGGCGACGCACGAATACAACGAGGTCAACACACCAGGCAGCCTGGCTTTCGGTATCCATACCGAGGTGGGTGGACGCATCAGTACCGTCGGTGGTGGCCTACCAGTGATGGTCGATGGCGAGTGTGTCGGTGGGATAGGCGCCAGTTCCGGTACTCCCGCGCAGGATATGGAAGTCTCACAGGCCGGACTCGACCACTTCCTCGCCAGCCTGTAACGACAGCGGTAACACGCGGCATGGATACGCCACTGTCGACCGAATTCCTGGTCGGAATGGTGGCGCCATCCGCGGAGTCCATGCTCAGTACACGTAGTCAGGCACGCAACTGTCGCGGGTCCTTCAATGTCAGTGCCTCAGCATCCCCAATGAACTGATGCTGCACAAAACCAAGTGCCGCCAGGTTCTTTCCCTGTCTCGATCACCGTAACGTTGATTACCAGTCCGCGCATGCGATGCAGTGGGCAAATGTTGCAGGCACCGGCCCTAACAATGACGATATCATGGTCCATCATGAGCCATCTGACACACCCCAAGTCGATGTGCATAACAGGTCTCATTGGCCACGATCCCGTTATTTGCACCAAACCGTAGGGTAAAATCATTACGAGGTATCCTCCAAATCATCATGCAGAATCACTGTGCCACGATGACCATCGACCGTGATCATCTGCCCATCGCGGATTCGATGGGTGGCATCGCCAATACCTAGCACGGCAGGAATCCCATACTCGCGAGCCACAATAGACCCGTGGGCCAGGATTCCACCAATGTCGGTCACAAGACCTTTTGCTCGCGGGAACAGTTGTGTCCATGCAGGTGTGGTGGCCGGACAGACCAGAATCGAGTCCGGCTTCATCCGATCAAAGTCTGATGATGACAGGATGAGACTAGCGGGTCCTGTCACCTGTCCCGGGCTCACTGCCGATCCCTGAAGCAGGTCACCCGTTGATGATGTGTCCTCGTCACTCACCCGGTCCTTCAGCCAGACAGGGACCTTACCGATGTGCATGGGTGGCGTCAGTTGCCGTCTCGCCTCACGTGTCTCTCGGCGCTCCATCGCAACCACTTCGAGCTCAGCGATTGCGTCACCTGCAATCAGTGCTCTGATCGCGAGACCCAACTCGTCCGTGTTCAAAAAAAAGATATCTTCTTCGTGGTTTAACGTGCCAACCATCGCAAGTCGCCGGCCAAGTTCAATTGCGAGAGGTCGCAAGATGGTCCATGCCCTGCCCAAGTGGAACATCGCAGCTTCCCTATTGGGGTAGTAATGCCGTGCCTGCCATAATTTTTTTCGAAATGCCCAATGATGCTCTTTCGGTATCAGTCGCAATGCATGGGTCGTGGCCCGACTACGTTCACGTGCTAGGTCCCGCTGATTCGCAACTGGGTCATAATCGGGTTGTAGTAACAGTGCATGCAAGGCACTAGCTATGCACTCAGGTTGCTCACCCTCGGACGGATCTGCAAAGTCGAGATTGAAGATCTGATGCCCATATTGCTGCCGATAAGCTTTCAGCATTCGACACACTTCAGACGCAGCCGGTAGCGACTCCAACTCAGTCAGCAGCAACACCGCCGGTGTTCTGATGGTCAACGCGTGTAACTGATCATTATTCACTATGCGCTGTGCAATTCGCCACAATGCCACGTGCGCGTCAAACGCCGGGGACTTCAGACCACTCAGAAACTGACCGCTAGTAAGCTCGCCACCCGTATGTTCATCGAGAAAGTTCGATAGTAACGATTCTGTCCCCCGTGCCAGAGAGAACGCATTCCACACTCCGCCACGGTACCAGTAACGGGCATCCTCAAACGACAGCGAGCGAATACCCATCCAGAGTTGTTCCGTCCTGGCTTCGGCCGGGCTCAGTAAACGCCATCGATCGATTTCAGAAAGATATCGCGGGAGAGTGACAAAGCGCCACTCCGGGACCCACCACAACCACATGCGGTACGTCTGCCAATGTCGCGTCAACGCGCTAATGATGCGTGTGAGCGGTTCCGGTAGCCTAGACCACCCGCCAGGTTTCGTGATCCTGCCGGTTTGTGGGGGCTCCCCCAAATGACGGTAGGCATATCCATTGACGGTGGTCTGCACGACAAAACTGGCAGGAGGCTGCGTGTCCGCGTAGTCATGTCGCCCCCGGCGTACCAGGTTCAATCCCCAAAAATGTTGCAGTGACCGCTTCATGTGCAGGTCTTCAAACAGTGTCGATACGGGATCAGGGATGTGCTCCACCAATTGTGATCGCCCTAGGAATGCACTAGGTTCAGGCGCATCCCAATTCACATCCTTCAGCGGTGGTGGTAGTAGTCGAGTGATCGGCCGCGCCTGCAGCAACCAGAGCTGATCCTGGGTAAACAACCATTCGATATCCTGGGGTCGACCGCCCGCAAGCGACTCTACGCGATCGGCGAGGTCGACCAGTTTCTCAATCTGTGACTCCGACAAACTGGGCAGGGTTCGCTCATCGATCGATGTTTTGATTGTTCGCACCCCATGACTATCGTTGGCAACAATCCGGGTCGTTTTACTGCCAATCTCAACATCCATATCCTTGACGTCATGACGATTGATAATAAAAGTATCCGGCGACACCGAACCACTGACAACAGATTCACCTAACCCATAGCTGGCATTGATGACATATTGCTCCCGTTCGCCGGTTGCGGGATTAGCGGTAAAAAGAACCCCGGCAACATCAGCCGGCACCATGCGCTGAACCACAACGGCCATCAGGGTCGAACTATGCGGGATTCCCACGCGGTGCCGGTAACTGATGGCTTGTTCATTCCACAATGATGCCCAACATCGTCGAACGGCCTCCAGCAACGCCACCTCTCCGCTGATGTTGAGGTAGGTGTCCTGCTGACCCGCAAAAGATAAGTCCGGCAGGTCTTCGGCCGTGGCGGAAGAACGGACAGCAAGCGGTACATCACCCAGTTCACGCCATGCCTGCCCGAGGTACGCAACAAGCTCATCCGGTATCGGCATTGATCGCACCGTTTCACCCATCAACTCCGCCATGTCGCGAAAATCCAATTGGCCATTGATGACTACAGGCGAGGTTTCATTCAGCACACGATCAAGACCGAAAGATTCAGCAAACAACCGATAGGCGATCGTTGTCACGTGAAACCCATCCGGCACTGGGAATCCATGATTTACAAGGTTCGCGAGCGACTGGCCCTTGCCGCCCAGCAAGCTCAGGGATGGTGCGGTCGACAACGGCAGGATCAAAGGTTCTGTCAGTTGGTCTGTCATTTCACGGAAGGTAACCGGTGGACTGCGAAACTGCCAGTTTATGATCACCGTCAGTCTGAACCAGGGGCAAATCTACCTGAAACATACGGAGTTAGAACTGTTTGTTGCATCACGAGCAGCACGTGTTCACCGTGAGATCACTCGATATAGGATAACGACCACGATAAGCTGACACGCTGCGACTCCATAGGGCATGCCATGATCAAGGTGAAATGAATCGGCGCCGCACTCGGAGCGGAAATACGAGGACTGGACCTGTCTGCTGATCCCGTCTCGAAAGACGATGCCACTGCACTTATTGACGCCCTGCATGATCACCTAGTGGTCGTCATTCGAGGACCGATATTAACTCCTGACGATCTTCTCCGGTGTGGTGAATTAAAGGTACACCCGGTTTTTCCGCATCTTGAAGGATATCCGCCCATCGTGGTGATTGAGAACCATGGTAAGCAGTACGCCGTGAATGAACACTGGCATTCAGACGTCATGTTCTCACCTACACCGCCCGCATATACCCTCTTACACGCACTGGAAGTCCCCGCCGTGGGCGGCGCTACCCAGTTCTCCAACCAATACCTCGCTTATGACGGTCTTTCTAATGCTCTTAAATCAACAATCGCCGAACTGAACGGCATCAAAACAGGAGCCGGGGCGGCAAGGCTCGCTGGTAATGATGCAGCAGACGCCCCAGAGGCCATTCATCCAGTCGTCAGGACCCATCCCGATACCGGCAGAAAATCACTGTTTGCCTATCGCGCCTTTACAACCCAGTTGGATAGGTGTAGCGAGGAAGACTCCAGATCCATCCTCGAAGCGCTGTTTGCGGAGAGTTGCCGTTACGAATACACCTGGCGTCACCAATGGCAGAACAATGATCTCGTGATTTGGGACAACCGGTGTGTGTTGCATTACGCCATCCACGATCATGGTGATAGAACTCGGCTGCTGCACCGGTGCACTGTCACGTCAAAAGCGCACGCCGAGCAAGACTGAACGCGCTAGTTCTCTTCGACAATAACCGCCGTGCCGATCGCCAACAACTCGGCAGCCCCCTGGGCAATCATGGATGTGGTGAATCGTGTCGCGATCACGGCGTTAGCACCCAGCGATTCCGCCTCTGCCACCATACGATCAATACTCTGCTCACGGCTCTCGGCAGTCAACTTGGCATATTCGTGGATCTCACCACCGACCAGGTTACGCAATCCTGCCATGATGTCCTTACCTACATGTCGCGCACGCACGGTATTGCCACGGACAATGCCCAGTGTCTTGACGATTCGTTGACCAGGTATGGTCTCACTCGTGACAATAATCATCCTCAGATCTCCACATCTTTGTATTTGTCGGTCTTACGCTCAATCAAACGTTGCCTCAAAACCGAAAGAAATAGTACCCCGAGCCCGAGGTAAATTGCACTCACCAGCAGTTTCTCCAGTAATCCTATGTCGGATTCAATGACAAACGCATAGATCCCCATTCCTGAAAGTATCAGCAACGCGCCGACGAACAACAGCCACCCTATCCCTTCCGACACCTTCGTCTCCGAATCATTCATGTTATCTCTCCAATAGTCATTATCTTTGGAACTCAGCCTGGCATCGCTAAGGCGGGACCGGACTTCCTTCAATCTGGCAAGACGTTCCCGGTATTCCTCACTCTGCGCCAGATGAACGTCAACCCGCTGCCTGAGTTGCTGCGTCAGTTCACCGTCCAGGTAACCTGACAACAGCTCATCAAAATCATTCTCACTCGTCATCGCTTCCTCCCAACGCCTCCCTGAGCGCCAATCGTGCCCTATGCAATCGAGACATCACTGTGCCCGGTGCAGTGCCAAGCACATCGGCGATCTCTGCATAGGGCAGATCCAGGTAGTCTCGCAACACCACGATTTGCCGCTGGTCCACCGATAGCTTCGTCAGCGCACTCGCGAGCTGTTGGTCGCGTTCCTGGATTTCCAGATACTGATCGGGGACAGGGCCGGGATCAATGGGGTCACTGTTAACATATCCGCTATCTGAAAGTTCGGCAACTTGTGGACGTTTTCTCAACAGATCAATACATCGGTTTCGCACAACACGCAGAAACCAGGGTTTCAGCGCACCCCGGCTGCGATCGAATCCTTCAGGACGTGCCAATACCTTGACAAAAGCATCATGCACGGCGTCAGCAGCATCGTCCGAATTACCCAGGATCTGTATCGCCAACGTATGGGCGCCGCCCCCCAGTTGTGCAAGTTCTTTTCGCATGTCGTTGTTTTTCATAACCCTGCTATCTATACGCAGTTATTGCCGTCTTTATTCCATGAGAAGACAGTCTGATCGTAAATAAGGGGGACATACATCCACGGGGGCTCAGAAGCGCCATCAACCGGCTACTGCCAGCCAAACAGAGATGCAGTTTTCTTCAGAACGGAGTCCTGGCATTGGGAACTCAGCTAATTAACAGATAGCTACGCAAGCGTTCAATCTGACGACCGGTGACGCCGACATCCCGCATATAAGATTCCACGCCCCCATATATAATCGTTAGATGATACAGGGATTGATGCATCACCTCTGGCGGGCAGTACGCGGCTTCGTAATCCTGCCAGCTACGAATATGAGATTCAGGCTTGAGTGTTGACTGGATGTTATAGCGCGCGGTCAGCGCGTAATCGGCAGCAATCAAATCTTTTGAGACCCCCACTAGTCCCAGCAACAGAGCAGTGATGAGCCCAGTGCGATCCTTGCCTCCAGAGCAATGATAGAGCGCGACGCCGTCGTCGTGTTCGGCAAGCGATACTAGGATATCTCGCACTGACGGCTGACATTCATCGAGCCACAATCGATAGCCCTTGTCAGCTCGCATGTGTGTTCGATCCTGAACAGGAGCCTGCTCGATTTTTTTTAGCACGTTCTCGTCAATAAACGACAGGTGACGGTAATCCACAGCCTTCGAGTCACGAAAAACGTTCGGAGCGTTCTCGAGCTCTCTGGGCAGCCGCAGATCGACCACGGTGCGAACGCCATAGTCGAGCAACACCTGCATGTCAGCGTCATGTAGGGCATGCAGACCATCCGAGCGAAGGAATCGACCCCACTGTGTGACACCACCGTCTGCAGTCGGGTAGCCACCGATATCACGTATGTTGAACGCGCGTTCAACCCCGATATGCCGGTCCGGGTGCAGCAGATATTCTTCCATTCGAGTCGTTCCAACGGATGGTGGAGACGCGAGCCTACGTGTATCTAGCGTGGTGCTCAACCGCAATCCGCAGCCGTAATCGACACACGTTTTCCTCGCACTATAGTGCGTGACAGCCTCTCGAGCCTAAATCTGGTATTTTCTGATCCTTCCATGAAGGGCATTTGCGAATACCGGCAATGACCACACCCAACATCGTCATCATCATGACTGACCAGCAACGCGCCGACCTCTCGAAGCGCGAGGGTTTCCCATTGGACACGACGCCTTTCCTGGATGCGCTTGCTACCGAAGGTATCTGGTTCGATCGTGCCTACACAACGATGCCGGTCTGCCTACCGGCGAGAGTCAGCCTGCTGACCGGTCGCTATCCCAGCGCAACGCGTGTGCGCACCAACCACAATGGGGAAGACGCGTATTACGAAACCGACCTGTTTGATGTTGTGCGTGCGCAGGGATATCAGACAGCACTCTGTGGTAAGAACCATTCACATCTGATGGCGGACCGCATCGACCATGCTTTCATGCTGGGACACCACGGTGGTGGTGGGGATCAGAGGACAGACGAGGAGGTCGCGTTTGACGAGTACCTTGCAAGCCTTCGTATGAGCGCAAGCATAACTCCGGCACCATTCGGAGTGGAAGTACAGTGCCCATACCGCGCAGTAACGGATGCCACCCAGTGGATCGATACGATTCGCGATGAACAGCCGTTTTTTCTCTGGCTGTCATTCCCGGAGCCCCACAACCCCTACCAGGTCCCTGAACCCTATTTTTCAATGTTTCCGTCAGACAATCTGCCTCCAACTCTGTCCGATGAATCATCCTTGAGCGTCAAGGGATACAAGTATGAATTCCTGAGAGAATTAGGCGAGGCCGCTTTCCCCGACTACGCCGCACAACGTATCCAGGCACGCACCAACTACCTTGGAATGCTGCGTCTGATTGATGACCAGGTGCGACGTTTCTTCGAGTATCTCGAGGCTAATGATCTGCGAGACAATACTTTGGTGATCTTTCTATCCGACCATGGCGACTACGTTGGCGAATATGGACTGGTACGCAAAGGTGCGGAATTACCTGAGGTACTGGTACGCATCCCTTTACAAGTGGTCGGGCCGAACGTTGTGGCTTCGACTAACCCCCATACCGCCCATATATCAACCGCAGACGTCATGCCTACAATCTGCGAAGCCATTGGCGTCGATGTGCCTCCTGGGGTCCAGGGTCGCAGCCTGTGGCCACTCCTGACAGGCACTGATTACCCTGCGGATGAATTCGACAGCGCCTACATCGAGCAGGGATTTGGTGGACTTCACTACACGGCCGATGACGATTATGACCGAGATGCCGACGGACTTTCCGAATACATCGGTTTCGATGAACTGAACGGTGTTACGCAAAGCGGTACGATGCGTGCACTCCGCTATGAAGACTGGAAGCTGATCTTTGACATGCAGGAACGCGGACAGCTCTATAACCTCTCCAACGACCCCGTTGAGCTGAATAATCTGTTCGGACAACCTGCATACGCCAACATTCAAGCCCGGTTATTGACCAAACTCCTGGGGTGGTCTCTCCGTATCCATGATCCATTGCCTCACCCCCGTCGACGCTATCGCTTCAAATCAGACACACGAAACTACTGGTCAACGCACCGAACACCCTGACTACCTTTACAAGGCAAACCTATGTCACCAAGCCTCGGTTATCTGCTGCCCACCCGAGAAAACATCATGAACAACCAATCGTCCGGCAGGGCATTGCTGGATGGTGCGAGAATGGCTGCAGGACTCGGTTTCGAATCGGTGTGGGCGGGTGACTCGTTGCTGGCACGCCCAAGGCACGACCCGCTCACGCTGCTGTCTGCGGTCGCCGGGGCCATCAACCATATCGAAATCGGCACGGCAGTCCTGCTACCTGTATTGCGTAATCCGGTTGTACTCGCCCAACAACTCGCCACTCTGGATCAGCTCAGTGAAGGAAGATTCATCGCGGGAATTGGGATTGGGGCAGACAACCCCTCCATTCGAAATGAATTTAGGGCAGCGGGTGTCTCGTTTGAGAGACGTATTGGCACCCTCATGGAATCTTTCCGCCTATGGCGAGCACTGTGGTCGGGCGAATCGGTCAGCTGGGACGGGCGTTGGCAGGTCGAGGGTGAGCTGGCACCCCGACCATTTGGAAATGGCGGACCACGCATTTGGCTGGGTACAGGCGTTGCCTCGGGGGTTGAGCGCGCCGCCAGGTATTTCGATGGCTGGATCCCACTCGGGCCTGACGCAGAGACGTTTGGACAACGCGGTGAGGCCTACCGGAACACACTTAGGCTTAGGGGTCGATCAGCTAACGATATGACCATGGCGATTTACCTCACTGTCGCTGTGATGGAGGACGCTGTTGTCGCGGAGCAGACTATCAATGACTACCTCGAACGGTACTACTCGGTTCCCGCGACAGCCATAAGAAAAGTACAGGCGTGTTGTGGTGGTCCTCTATCCCAGGTGTTGACGTTCATTCAAGATTTCGTCACAAGGGGGGCGCAGCACATCGTTTTGCGCGTCGTCGGCAATCATGAGAAAACACTGGCCCAGATCGCAGCAAATCGGGACGAACTTGCTGGCTGATTTACCCCCAACATCGCAGGTTCGTAGACAGGCATCACATCGGCTCAAGCACTAGTTCAGAGCCAGGTCGGATCATTCCCATTTCGTCACGCACATCAGCTCGCAAACGGGCGTTCGCACCCGACTCAACTCTAACGGTAGCAAAGTTAAAAAAGCCGCCCTCACCATAGAGTTTTGTCGGACCAAACGTTGGATCCACACCAATCCCCCGCCCCCTGATGGCACTCAGGGGACCAGCGATCAACTCATGGAACGAAAGTGCATCGCCGTCGCCATCGTAGTCTCCCGTGTAACGTACTTGCGCCGCCGAATGAACATCGGTGGCAATAAAGACAATGTTGTTGACGTTCGCAGCATCCAACGACTTCAGCAACCCCGCCAATTCTTTTTCAAAGCCGGGCACGGTGTCACTTCCCGCAAAAGCATCATGACCATACTGGCCTGCCTGGCTTCCGGTGGGTACCGACAACGGTACATCAGAACTCACGATCTTCCATGTGGCATCCGAGGTCACCAGAGCGTCCTTGATCCAAGCTAGCTGTTGATCGCCCAGCATCGTCTTCTCATGAGTGTCCTTATCAGCGTTCAACGAACGATAGGACCTGGCATCAAGAATAAAGAGTTCGACATGCTGGCCCCATCGGAATGATCGATAGATGCGATCAGGCTCGCTCGGGTGGCGCGTAATGGGATGGTAGTCGAAAAGTGATTTTCTGCCTGCCGCTACAACGTTGGCAAATCCAGCACGTTCAGGCTGCGGCGGATAAGAGGCCCAGGGGGCACCGAAGTCATTGATCACCTCATGATCATCCCACTGCACATAAACTGGTGTGGACGCGAGGAACGCGCGAAAATGTTCGTCTTCACGGTTGTAACGCCAATGAGCGTTAAAAACCTCGGCGACGACCTCTGCATCCAGCCAGTCAACTGACGGATTACCTACACCAGGAAAGTTAGCAGGGATGTTTTTCCAGCCCGGTTCGATTCCGTTTTCCGGGCAATCATTGTCGGCGTAGATCATGTCGCCATTGGCAACAAAGAAGTCAGCCTGTAAACGCGCCATCGGTTCAAAGATGCGGTAACCCACACCCTGTCGCCGGCAATAGCGCTGCCCCGCAAGATCACCGCTGAACAACAATGTGACATCGCGCGCCACGGTAGCCGCAGGTGCAGTTCGAAACGTGCCCGCAACCCTTTTTGATCGTTTACCACCGGACCTGAAAGAAACTGCGTATCGATAGCGGGTGTCTGGTTCAAGATTCGTGAGGGTGACCTGGGCTGTAAAGTCGTCATCCGCTGAATTTCGGACCCTGACCTCCTGGAGTTCGGCCACTCCAGTCGCTGGGGTATAGGCCACGATCATGGTCGCCGCCCGATGGTAGCGCGACCAGATGACAGCCGAGGATTCGGTCACTTCACCTGCGGAAACACCCTGCGCCAGCTCAGCCACGACAGCGCTGGACCAAAACACACCGACGGCAACCATCCATGTAGTGAAATTACGAAACACGAGACTCCCGCAACCAGCCACGTAGTTAGCAACATAGCATATTATGACAGCGTTCAACTGCCTTTCATCGCGTTCGATGCTTTAGAAACAGCGGCCCTTCAGTCTCACAGATAAACAGATGTAAAGGCACGTTGCCAATATGCCCCCGAGATCATCTGTTGACCTGACGACAATCCGCATCTGCCTGGGAAGCTTGTCGATATTGGTTGTGTCATCAACCTAATGTTTGCCGTACTACTTCTAAACCTGCCAATACAAATCACCGATAGAACTCGGAGGCGCTCTCCTCGGTATCTCCCCACCGTTGACGGTCGGCTCGCATGGGTATCGACTCAACACGCGGGTCTGTATCCAGGATCAGCACCTCCCGAGTCTCAGCGGTGTATTGTGGCCACTCCGGCAAACCGGCGCCGTTGGGGTTACCGGACCTTGCAAACTGGATGATCGTGTTAGACCAGTTGAGCGCGAGCTTGCGCACTTCCGGATCATCCTTATGGTAGAAGAAGGCCGTCGCAGGAGCATCGCTGGCAAATGCGTTGAAGGTGAAAGCGATTTCCGCACCATGTACAGCGCCTGCCTTCCGATTTACGCCGCGCTGGACAGGCATATCAAAACGATACAACCAACCACCTGCGCCGGCTGCGCTGGCGCGCACGGCAGAATGCGTGGTACCCCGAATTAGCAGCTCGTCCCAGATCCGGGCAAAGTGTCGTGGACCGCTGTCTCCTGGATACGCCTCTTTAAGTTCCTTGAGGTAATGCGCGCTGTCCATGCCAGGGACCACACCCTGTCCCACTATCCCCCCAATCCGTGAGTGAAAAAACGACGGGATAATCATCGCGAAGAACTCGCCTTCATCGCGGTTGTAGCCTGCGATAATTGGCACACCGTTCTCTTTGCGATCCAGAATAGCTTCACTACTGGCACGAGTAATGACAGTGCCATCCACAGATGCTCCGGTATTGAGCGACAACGTTCCCCGCAGTGCCACCAGCTCCTGGGGTGACATAGCACGCAGCGTCTTCGCGAGTTCGTCAATTGAGACACCCAGGTAATCCGCCAGTTGCTGCGTATGATCTGTCGGAGTGGTTTCAATCATGCCACCACTATGGACGATAGCTTGTTGATAAAGACCGTCGGCGTCTGGCGTTGCGATGAGTGACAGCACACTACCGCCACCGGCCGATTCACCAAACAGCGTTATGTTGCCAGGATCGCCGCCGTAGTCTGAAATATTGTTGCGAACCCACTGGAGTGCAGCCAGTTGATCGCGAATACCATTAGACGCCGATCCCGCAAACTCATCCCCGAGCGCCGACAGATCGAGAAAGCCCAAAGTACCCAGTCGATAGTTGATGGCGACCACTACGACGTCGCCCTGCTCGGCGAGCACCGAGCCATCGAATTCGTTGGCAGAGCCTTCGTAGTAACTGCCACCATGAATCCATAACAGCACCGGTCGCGTGGCATCGTCCGCAGATGGCGTGAAGATGTTCAGAAACAGACTGTCCTCGGACATCCTCGCCGGGTCACGAGCTCCCAATATTCCCCCGCCATCCTGCCACGCAATTTTCGGGAAGGATGTTGCATCGTAGGCAATTTCCCAAGGGACCTTGGCAACAGGAGCCAGGAATCGTCCGTCTCCTACCGGAGGTTCGGCGTAAGGTACCCCCAAGTAGGCTTGCACGCGACCGTTTCCTATACCAACAATAGGACCAAGGCGCGATTTGATCATGGGTCGCTCCTGCCACTCCAGTATGTAGGCCATGCCGTCAGTAATATCGAACCGCAGGGGGTTCCTGAGAAAAATCCACCAGTAGCTGATGCTGATCAGAATGGCCAATGTAGCGGCAACTATCACGCAGACTAACAGGATCTTGGTGAGCATGTTCTTCCCTCAGGAGTCAGACCCAGGTGCCAGGTCGAACCATCGCAAATGATCTTTCCTTGGCAGTTGTCAGCTGCGCACATGACTATTTCACCGTTGACCTGAGAAAACCGGGTCTGCCCCTGGCCCCGAATCCGATCATTGCTGTGTGTCACCGAAATGCATGACCAGCCCCACGATGTTTGAATTCGTAGATTCCTGGACACTGGCATCAAATTCCGACCGCACCATGCCATCAAGAAAAAAATCAATCTCACCAATGCCGGGATCGACGATTACAACTTCGCCATCACGATGGATTTAATTTCTTATAAACCCCGGCAGCGTCCTTACATGATCGGGTTTATAGAGAATGTCGCTGGCCACGATGAGACCGAATGACCCAAAGTCAGTGTGATGGTCACCCCGGAAGTTGCGACAAAGGGAACCGGTTCGATCCGGTTGAGGCGAAAATTCCGTGCAAGAAGCTCGCCGACAATGGGATGAATTTCAATCGCAGTGATATCAGCACCATGCAACTTCAGCTGAAGACTCACCAACCCAAGGCCAAGCAGAACTCAAGTATCCCTTGTCCCGTGATGCCACGATCGAATAGCAGATTCGCAAGAGCAATCGATGAAGGCCACACTATCCCAAATAGAGGAACCGCCCTATCACTGATACCTCCGTTCGAGGTATCGAACGAATCGTTACTGACGTTTCATGAAATTGCGTTTCATTCTTATGCGCGCCAGTCCTAATTGCTTGGCTTGCTTGGACATGCCTTGAGCATTTGACTGGGCAGATTACCAGCGCCATCGAGGCCTATAGAGGATGCCATCGATGAAAGGCGTTCGCTTTTGGGGCACATACTAGTCAGGGGTAAAGACGCAGAGTTGACCATAGCTGTGCGACTGTGATGATCTGGCGAAATATATGGAAGAAACAACGATGCATACACCCACCAGAATGCCATCTGCAGCCCCGGAATCGCTAGACGTATCCGCCAAGGGCCTCTCGGGTATTGACCAGCTCATGCATCAGCATGTTGATGACGGCGACATCCAGGGTGGCGTCACGATTGTCGCCCGTCATGGCCACGTTGTGCACTTCTCAACCCATGGCGAAATGGACACCGAGACTAACCGCGCCATGGAATCCGATGCCATCTTTATCATGGCATCATCAGCGAAACCTGTGATCGCCGTTGCCATGCTTATGTTGGTTGACGAAGGCCTTATCAGCCTGAGTGACCCTGTCTCAAGGTTTATACCTGAGTTCGCTGACATGACGGTGGCCGTAAGCGAGTCTGCCGGTACTCATAAAGATCCGGACGGCAAACCGGAATATCACCAGGTACCTGTGGACTCGCCACTCACCATCCACCACTTGCTGACTCACACCTCAGGTCTTTCCTTCCTGGGACCGGTGGGAGAAGTGTGGACCGACGACGACGACACATTGACGACCTTTGCCAGCAAGATCGCCGCAACACCTCTCAACTTCCAACCAGGTACCAAATGGTCATATGGCAATTCTGGCATCCATGGATTGACGTCCCGTCTCATTGAGATTGTCTCGGCAAAACCCTTCGACGTCTTCATGCATGAGCGACTGTTTGAGCCACTTGCCATGAACAACTCCTACTTCGATGTGCCGTCCGAAAAGCACGATAAACGGGTACAGTTAAAAGGGTTCGATTTCTCAATGAAAAAGAAGGGATGGGGGCTCAGCAGCAGTGCTGAAGATTTCCTGCATTTCAACCAGATGCTATTGAACGGCGGTAGACTCTTTGGTCAGCGGATTCTGCACCCGGCTACTGTGGACAAGATGCGCAGCAACCAGGTCGGTGACCTGTTTGCAAGGGCAGGTACTGGCGCAAAAGCGCAGTCCGGTATGGGCTTTGGTTATGCAGTCGCCATTACGATGGATCCTATCGCTGCAGGAAATCATCGCGGAGAAGGATCATTCGGTTGGGGCGGTGCCGGCGGTACTATGTCCTGGGTGGATCCTGAGCACGAACTGGTTGCTGTCCGCATGATGCAGCAGGAAAAGGGTGGAGATTTCGCTGAGGCGGTGGCTCGATCACTCATTGCCTAACACGATGAATCTTATTGAACACAAAGTGCATTGTCCTTATTGCGCAGAGTCTATCGTTGTATTGATAGACAACACGATCGAGTCTCAGCAATACATAGAGGATTGTCAGGTCTGTTGCCGACCCATCCTGTTTGATGTGTCTACATCATTTGATGGCGAGATCGATGTGACGGTACGCCATGAGAACGAATGAGAACCGTCGCTCCCGTTCTCACCTCAGCAACGTCGCGAGATGCCATCCCAGTAAAAAGGTCCGGTTGCGTTGCAGCTACCCAACGAACGCACCATCGCCACTAGCGCGACTGAGATCATGTCTCCATTGCATTCTGGAGCTCACGATAGCCAATCAGGTGGATGCCCGCATCGGCAATGTAGTTCCTGAGGCCAGGGCCTTGCCATGCCAGGTAATCCGCGTTTCGTGATGCATGAGTACCAGTAATCGCACCTAGCTCGTCGCCATCAACTGCCGGATGGAAGAGCAGGTGTGTCAGACCAGGTTTGATCGCACCAATCAAGTCCCGGTAAAACTGCGACTTGTCTGTCATCGGTACCAGCGTATCGATGAGAATTTCATCAAGAGTCGGGACCTCGGCACGGTCAACCTCTTCGAGAGCGGCCAGCATCGTGTCCGTATCGTCAACCTGACGCATCTGTTCCAGACGTTCCTTCGCGAGGTATGGCAGAAATGCTGGTATAGCATATTCACGTGCCAGCGAGAGGTATGATCTGATGAAACGCGGATGCACCACCGTACCCATATGTGCATCGATATGAGTAATGGGAAGTCCCGAGGCGAGCGCTGTGTCGATTTGCGCCCGCATTTCAGCCTCCGCGATACTTGCAGGGATATGTTTCACCGCATCACGCACGGAATGCCACAGGTAACCCTCAGCATCCATGAGACCCGAGGACGCATCCCGCGTGCTCATTGGCGGCCAACGATAGTGGCCGTATTCAGAAGTAACCGTCAGATGTACGCCGATGTCAAGTGGTCCGTGTTCTTCACACATTGCCACCGCCTCTCTGAACCACGGTGCATTCACAATGATAGAGGCACAACTTGCCGAACCCTGAAGGCATGCCAGGCTCGCCACATTGGCGGCATGGCAGAAGCCCATGTCATCCACATGGGTAATGAGTACTCGATCGTCCTCCGTATAGCCCATCTTCTTAAGAAAGGGATTCATCGGGAAAGCTCCAGCCCGCCAAGCAGAAACATCGTCACACAGACCGGGGGTTGATGATACTTCCTAGGTTGATCCAACAGTGAGCATCCACAAAAGGGCGATGATGGTGGTTAGTCAAGCCCTTTCGTCCTGTAGAATTGCGGCGACCCTAGTGTTGGATGTCACTGTTGGAGAAGCCGATGCCCCGGATGACAGAGGAAGAGCAGAAAGACGTTGAGCGTGCGAAAGAGAACATTCCCAGGATTCCGATACCGCGACTTGAGGGCTCGATAGACCATCACAAAGACTTTCCTTCACAGCTGATACGTCCGCGCCCTGTCGATGTCTGGCTGCCGGGGAACTACAACCCTGAATCCGGCGACCACTATCCGGTGATCTACATGCATGATGGCCAGATGATGTTTCACCACGCAGATTCCTCACTCGCCGGTATGGATGTGTTCTGGGATGTCGATAAGGTAATGGCACCGCTCATCTCAAACGACGAGATCAGGCCTGCCATCGTTGTAGCTGTGTGGATGTCAGATTGGGCACCCGGCGCGCGAGGCGCCGAATACATGCCGCAGAAGGCTTTGAACGAGGAAACCTGGGAAAGAATGCAAAATGACAATCCGAAGTGGTCTGCAGAAGCCGGTGGCGACAGGTTGTCATCTGATAACTACCTGAAGTTCCTGGTCAACGAACTCAAACCATTTGTGGATGCAACCTACCGAACGCTTGCGGGCACCGCTGACACCTTTATCATGGGCTCGAGCATGGGCGGGCTGATTTCTGCCTACGCCGTGGCCGAGTATCCTGACATATTCGGCGGCGCGGCGTGCCTGTCGACGGACTGGACCATCGGAGAAGGGACGGTTGCACGTTGGCTCAAAGAATATTGGCCAGCACCCGGTGCGAACCGTATCTATTTTGACTACGGGACAGAGACTTTCGACGCCTACTATGAGCCGTATCAACAGCAAATGGACGAAGCGATGCGGGAACACGGCTATACTGAAGATGTCGATTGGGTAACGCGCCGGTTCGAAGGTGCAGACCATTCGGCAAAATCCTGGAATGCACGACTTCATGTACCTTTAAAATTCCTACTAAGCGCCTACTAAAGTCCAATCGCTGACCTACCTATCCCAATGATCGACTTGCCTTCCATTCCTAAACCTGTCCGCGCTTAAAACCACTCATTCGGTGACATTGAGACGGACTGGCTCACATCCCTTCCCAAATAGATCACGTCGCTACAGATCGAGCGGCAATGTCTAATAGAACCTACCGCGCCCGCATAAGGAACAGAAGCCGTGTTGCTCCGTTGTCCAAAAAGCGATGCGAACAGGCCGTTTTGAAGCTGGAATCGCCTGGATCCAGCGACATCCTCAAAGAGAGCAAAGTACTATTGCTCGCGACAAGACCGGGATATGCCAAGATCTATGCGGTCGACGAGGCCACAAAAACGATGATGATGGAGCGCCTGAGCGCACCGCTGGCAAGCTTCAGTTTTTCAAGCACGGAAGAGATCGGCATCATCGGTGGCACTTTGCGCGTTGATGCCGTGTCAATGAGACAAAACCCTGGCCTAACAACGGGTACGGAGAAGGCACAACGGCTATCTGATTTCATCGAAGAAATGACAACCACATCCCCGAAAGGCAGTAATGGCGACACGATTGCACAGGCACGCGACTACATCGTCCAACACGTTGCTGCCTAAGATTATTAACGCTGGACCCTGGTTCATGGCAATGCCCACGCACTGAACACACTAACAATATTCGAGGGGTGCGCGAGTTAGTTGCCCGGGCGAAAGTTCATCGATCCCGATTGCCTGCTTACGAAGCCGGCATATAAACTCGCGGCTCCAATAGGCGAATACATTACCGAACTGGTCGAAGGCGATGCAGCGCAGTTGGGACTGAGACGCTGCCAGCGACTAGCTGCGCGCACCAAGCTAGATGCAGATGCTATCTGGCAATAGAGCTATATCGAGCGCAGCAGCATGTACTTTACCTGCCTCCCTCATTTGCTATGGCAAAAAATCGGGGATGAGATTATGACTATCGTTAATGCCTAGCAAGCACTCGAATCGGGTTAGGCAAGGTTAAAAGGCAAACGTCAGACCGGATCTTTTGTGCTGGCAAATGCCACCAGGGCTGCTTCCCGGGACTCACGTAGTTCAACAATAGGATGCGGATAGTCAATACCGAGCCGAATTCCAGCTTCAGACAGTTCGGTGTCTGTCGCCTCCCAGGGGCAATGCAGTCTACGATCCGATAAAGCTCCGATTTCTGGCACATATTGCCGGGTGTAGCGCCCCTCCGGATCAAACTTCTGACCCTGGGTCACGGGATTGAACACACGAAAGTATGGCGCAGCGTCCGCCCCGCACCCAGCGATCCATTGCCACCCAGCACTATTGTTGGCGAGATCAAAATCAACAAGACAATCTCGGAACCACCGCTCACCTTCATGCCAATGAGTGAGCAGGTTTTTGACCAAAAATGACCCCACAATCATGCGGACCCGATTATGCATGTAGCCGGTCTGCCACAGCTCTCTCATTCCTGCGTCGACGATAGGATACCCAGTCTGTCCTCGTTGCCAACGCTTCAGTTTCTCGGAGTCTCGCTGCCACGGAAAACGATCAAATCTAGGTTGCAGATTCAGAGTCTGCATGTCCGGATTCGCATACAGCAGATGATAGGAAAATTCTCGCCAGCCCAGTTCAGAGAGGAAGTGGTCGAGGTTCGCGTCATCGTACAAAGCTGAACTCGCATACCACACCTGATTGGGCGACAACTCGCCAAAGTGAAGGTGAGGCGACAGCCGGGACACGTTACCCTTCGCCGGGTAGTTTCGGCCTTCCTTGTAGTCATCAATTCCCTCATGCAAGAACTGGGACAACCGATCACCGGCGCCCTGCTCTCCCGGTAACCATGGCCGCATCATCTGAGTTGCCCACGGATGCTGCGGTAAAAGACTCGATCTTGTTGCCTCGTTACCTGCAACCAATCTCCCTTCGATATCGGGAGGAGGAATCGGTGCCCTCGGCGCTGGTGCAGCGAGGCATCCCCGGCGGTAGAACGGCGTAAAAACCCGGTACGGTGTGCCGTCGGATTTTGTGATCTCCCAGGGCTCCCAGAGCAGTGAGCCGTTGAAGCTCTGGGTTTCACACCCCGTCTCACGCAAGTAGCGCTTCAAATTCGTGTCGCGCCGGATCTGCCACGGCTCGTAACACCGATTCCAGAACACACCGGTCACACCATGACTCTCGATCAAATCGCCCAGGATCGTCATGGCGTCACCCTCATAGCACTGTAACGCACCACCCAGTGAGGCATCCAAGGATTCAAGACTGTGGTGCAACCAGACCATGGAGGCAGCGCCTGGTGCGGCGCTACCGGCACTCTCGTGATCGAGGATAAAGACAGGCAAAACCGGTCCGTGTGCAACAGCTGCGCAGAGCGCAGGATTGTCGTTAAGACGCAGATCCTGACGAAACCAGCAGATCGCTAGTGGCGACACCGTCAATCAGTCCGCCTCAACGATATCGACATGACGTGACAAAAACTATTCAACGCGCTCCAGAGGCGGCATGTTCAGTGCTTCCCGGTAGTTGCGATGGAAATGGTGCAGCGCCGGTTCATTACGCCCGAAAACGATCTCTTTCAACATGCCAGATTCGGCAGCGCGCTGCTGCATTTCTCCCATAGCATAGTCTTCCTGCTCAACCGTGCTGGAAAAAACTTCCATGGAGGTTTCCACGCCTCCGGTTTTCCCCTGACGTCCTTCATGATCATAGACATCATCAACTTCGACACCGGCGTCTTTCTCGGCATCGGCCGCCTGAATCATATCCTCGGTGTAATAAAAGCTGATACGAGTGATGGATCGTCCCGGTTTTTTCTCATCAGGGTAAATACGAATCAACGTCGCGGTATGCGGATCCACCAGGTACTGAATGTTAGGGAACAGGTGGTAAAGCACAAAGGTGCCATAGTGAATGCGCCAGTCCTCTTCAGGAAGTTCGTGCAAACCCTGAATACCAAGGTTGGCAGTCACAAATCGATGATGCCGGCCAAATTCTTCCAGATGAAGGTTATTGCCATGGAAAAGACGCCCCAGAGTGTCTTTGTGCAGCTTGCCAAAGTGATAGGTTTCACCAAAGGTATCGTTGGCAAACTTCCAGTTGAGGTTCATCTCGATGGTTTTTTCACCAACAAATTGGTAATGCGACACATCCTGCATCGATAGTTCTGCGGCTAGTTTGTCTCCCATCAAAGCGTCGATGTCCAACTCGCCGTCAACATTCGGGTGCACCCACAACATGCCATTCCATTCCACTGTCGGTAGCTCAATCAAGCCGTGACAGGATTTATCGATGGCACCAAAGTGGTCTTCATCAGGAATATTCAGCAAGTTTCCGGTATTCGCATAACTCCATGAATGGAACGGGCACATGAAAACGTTCTTTTTCCCTCGCGGCTCATTAGCCACCTTGACCGAGCGGTGTCGGCAAGCGTTCAGGAATGCGTGAAACTGACCCGACTTGTCACGGGTTGCAAGGATCGGGATGCCAAAATCGTCCATCGTGAGGTAACTGCCAGGCTCGGGTAGGTCGCCAGACAGACCGATGAGTTGAGGATGATTTCTGAAAAACGCGTCGAGCTCTTTGGCGGCCATATCCGGACAGAAGTAATCAGTCGTGGGCATCCTGAACTGGACACCAGCATCAATGTTTCGGCCTTCTTCTACCTGCCCAAGGAGTTCCTTAAGAATCTCGACCTGCAGCGCGTGTTCCATCTTGAGCTCTTTCATCAATAGGCTCTACATTTTATCCGCGATATGGGTGGGGTCAACCGGTAGGAAACCCGTTTCCACAGGCACATACGTTGCACCTGACCTAGCCACAGGTGTCTAATTCCGACAACTAGCAAGGAGAGGACACATGAGCGTTTTCGGCAAAGATGAGGCGGCGATCGGAAAGTTTGCCGCAAGTGTCCCGGTCCCAGAATTTGAAACAACCAGCTTCAATACACCTAACGCACTCAGCGAAGCACGCATCGCGATCGTCACAACCGCCGCACTTCATCAGGAAGGTCGAGCCGGATTCGAGCTCGGGGACGATGACTACCATTTTGAAACGCTGCCCAGGGATGCGAGAGACCTGGCACTTGGCCACCACAGCGTCAACTTCGACCGCGGTGGTTTCGCCGCCGACATCAACGTGGTCTACCCGATTGACCGCCTCGAGGAGCTCGCCAAACAAGGCGTCATCGGCGGCGTGGCGGACAACCACTACGCGTTTGCCGGTAATCAGTCGGATACCGTGTCAGAAATCCGGCTGGATTCAGGACCGCAGTGCGCCAGCAATATGCTCGCTGAGGGCGTCGATGTAGTGCTGCTGACCGGTACCTGACCGATGTGTCCACGTACCGTGTGTACGCTGGCCCATGTCTTCGAAAGTGCTGGTCTGGCAACGGTCGTTCTCACCCCCATGAGGGAAGTTGCAGAACGCATGAAGGTACCGAGAGCGCTGCACACCCGATTCCCGGTGGGCCTCTCGCTGGGGAAACCCAGGGACCATGACTTCCAACACGAGGTTCTGAGCGCCGCGTTCGATCTGCTCAAAGAACCGGAAGGTCCCGTGATCACAGAATTCCCAGTTCACATCGGCCCGACCGACGGTGAGCCGTTGGTGTGTCCGTTACCGCCGCGATTGAACAGAGAGTTGCACCCAGCTGTTGACGAGGCGCAGGCGCTCAAGGCTGCCTATGACCGGGCATATCAGAAGAACCAGCGAACATCGATCGGCATGCAGATCAACGCTGCAGAAGTACCCGAAGCACTCGCGAAATTTGTCAGAATCGTCGATGGCGAAGCCTGGGATACGGTAGGAATTCCCGACGGCAGGATGTATAGCACCGTGCACGACATACGGTGCTATTACGAGGAGTTGGCCTGCGAGCTGGCAGAGGGTCCCATAGGTCCATGGGCGACCGAAGCGTGGTTCTACGATCAAACCGGGGCAGGAAAGCTCATCCTCGAAGCACGTCGGGTGATGCGTGACAATGGCGTCGACCAGTCGACCTGGTTCGGATTGGCGCCAGCCGGTCGGGAGTAGCCTGCTCACTCACCGCTAAAAGAGGGTTCTGGGTGAATTAAGTTGATCGCTGGTTGCGATCAATCGTTCGACACTGGTAGCTTCGCGTCCCGTATCGCCCGACTTGTACGTCACAAGCCACAGTCCGCTAACCTAACAAATGGAGTAATCCTAATGCAGGACTTTCAAGGCAAGACTGCCTTTATCACTGGTGGTAGTACCGGTATCGGATTTGGTATGGCAACGGTCTTCGCGCGGGCGGGTATGAACGTTGCCATCACGGATATTCGTGACGAAGAACTATCGAGAGCAGAAGGTGAACTCAAGGCTATTACCGACAATGTGCTGACGCTGAACGTCAACTCCGCCGAAACCTCAGCCGTCGAAGAGGCTGCAGCTGACGTTGCCACCCGGTTCGGCCCGCTACACGTCCTCTGCAACAACGCTGGTATACCTGGTGGCGCCAAAGTACTGGAAACACCCAATGAACGTTGGCGTAACGTTCATGATGTCAATTTCTGGGGCCCATTGAACGGCATCAAGACCTTTCTGCCGGCGATGCTTGAGCACGGCGAGGACGCACACATTGTCAATACGTCTTCATTCTCCGGTGTCCATGGCCACGGGAACCAGTCCTGTTACGGGACCAGCAAGTTTGCGGTTGTCGGTCTCTCTGAGTTTTTGCGCAATGATCTCGCTGGGACAAACGTTGGCGTCTCAGTTCTGTGTCCTCACGTGGTTGATACTCCCATTATCGCCGGCCTGAAGTCACGGGTGAATGATGATCTCAGGAAAATCATTGACGATATGGCAGTGAACCCCGAGACCGTCGGCGAACAGGTGATGGACGCCATGCGGTCGGGCGAGTTCTACATTTTCTGTGACGGTACTCATACCCGGGAGATGCTGGAGGCACGCTGCGCCAATCTACTCGGCGCCATGGACCGGCAGTTTCCGAAAGATTAGTCTCAGGGGCGGGAGCCTCGCCAAGATCAGGAGAATCCAATGAGTGAAGCAGCAACGATCGCAGACGGTTGGTCACGACTGAACGACATGCCGGTCGGCAAATGGGAACCGGCCACTACCGTCATCGGTGGTCAGTTATACGTCTTTGGTGGCTATGAAGACAACATCGCTTCGAGTAAACGCGCTGATATCTATGATCCCGCGACCGATACCTGGACTGAGATGCAGCGCCTGCCCAGCGCCATCTCACACGTGAATCTTGTGCTTGATGAGGGTGGCATCTGGTTCGCTGGCGGCATGAAAGACAAGCGTCAACCCGCTAAGGATTTCATCATTGATGAGGTCTGGCGTTACTCCATGGAACAGGATCGCTACATCGCCGCTCCATTGTTGCCAGGTCGTCGCGCTGGTGGCGGACTGGCAAAAATCGGTGATCACCTGCATTACATCAGTGGTTTGATGGAAGATCGGGACAGTGACGCGAGTGAGCATTGGGTGCTCGACCTCAAGACCTGGGAGCACGAAGGCGCCCCCGACAGAGGCTGGAGTGAAGCTGCACCGTTTCCATTGCCAAGGAACCAGTTCTCAACCGCAGTATTGAATGACGAAATCTACTGTATCGGCGGGCAATTCAACCACGACAGTCAACAACTAGATCAGCCCGATGTCGATATCTACGATCCTGTCAGCGACAGTTGGCGAAAAGGTCCGCCACTGCATTATGGGCATTCGCATTCGGAAGGAGCCACTTTTACCTATGGCGACAATATCTTCATGGTAGGTGGTCACAGCACACCGGAAGGAGGCAAGAAAGGTTTCAGCGGCGACGTACTAACGTTGCCAGCGGGCGGTGATTGGCAGCTGGTCTGTCAGCTGCCGAAACCGACTTCTTCGCCTGCTGCCAGCATCATTGATGACAAACTCTATTTCGCTGGAGGCTGGAACGGCGGTATGGATGAGAACAACGTCTGGCTGATGTCACCGGAGGTTTGGGTCAGAGAAGGGATCACCGCGGAGCTGGTAGCCTGAAATACAAACTCACTGCGTAAACCACAATGACCAACCGATAAATCCCGCGAGAACAGATCCATGAACCAAGCCGTTCCCTTCCATCCAAGTCGTATTTTTGCACATCCGGACATGACCCTGCCCCGCGTCATGGTGTCACCAGCACGTTACATCCAGGGACCTGGCGTGCTTAAGAAGACTGGAAGTTATGTCGCGCTAATGGATTCAACGTGTTTCGGCATCCTGGCGTCCGAACGCAGCCAGCAGGCCGAAACAGCACAAGTCGTCGAAAGTCTGGAAGCATCTGGCTATACCGCCGTTGCTACAACGTTCAGAGGTGAATGTTCACTTGAGGAAATTGAACACCAGGTGAAAATCCTTTCGAACCAGGCAGTCGATGCACTTATCGCCGTTGGCGGTGGCAAATGCGTAGATGCCGGTAAGTGCATCGCAGAACGGCTCAATGTCCCCATAGTTGTCATTCCTTCACTCGCGTCTAACGATGCACCAACGTCCGCGGTCGCAGTGCTCTATTCCACTGAAGGCGTATTTACCGGCGCCGAGTTTTTCCCCCAGAACCCTGCCCTCGTGATAGTCGATACGGAGATCATCGCGCAGTCGTCACCTCGCTATCTCGCCGCGGGTATCGGCGATGCCATGGCCACATGGTACGAAGCGCGTGTTTGTATCAATAATCCGAACGGACGCTCAACCGTGGGAGCCCGACCGACACTGGCAGCAACAGCCATTTCCGAGATTTGTGCGCGGACGCTCATGTCAGAAGGTGTTGAGGCGCTGCGAGCGGTTCGGGACGGTAAAATCACACCCGCCCTTGAGAATGTCGTCGAAGCGAACACCCTGCTGAGCGGCATTGGTTTCGAGAGTGGAGGTCTCGCCGTCGCACACGCTGTCGCAAACAACCTGACCATGGTGCCGCGTGTCCATGACCAATACCTGCACGGCGAGATGGTCGCATTGGGCACCATGATTCAATTGGTGATGGAAGATGGGAAAGAGGCCGAGAAAGTTGCGCGTTTCTTTGCACAGGTTGGTTTACCGATGTGCCTGGCACAGGTATCGATGTCCGTCGAAGATCCTGAGATCGATGCTCTACTGGATCAAGTACTAGGCAATCCATCAGTGCGCAATATGCCTTTCGATGTGACCCGGGGAGGATTGGTCAAAGCACTCACTGATATGGATCAACTCGGCACGTCGGTCATCGAAGAGCTGGGGGACGGTCCCTACAAGGCGCTACACCAGTAATACGATTACCAGCAACTTATCAATCAACAGGAAGAGGATTTCATGAAAATCACCGACGTCACAGTGACACTATGGGAGTGGAAGGACATCCCGCCGATTCAATACACACGTGCTACGACGGCAACGGGAACTCGTACAGTTCAAATGGGATTACTAAAAATTCATACAGACGAGGGTATTGAGGGGATCTCTTTTCTCGGCTCGTCATTCGGGTCAGCTGCTCAGGATGGACCTTTTGTCGTGAAGTCCGTGAAGCCAACACTGGTTGGTCAAGACCCGTTCGAGCGCGAACGTATCTGGCAATCGAACATGCAACGATTGCGCTACAAGCTGAACATCGTTTGCGCCGTCGACGTCGCTTTGTGGGACCTCGCCGGGAAAGCAGCGAATCTGCCGGTCCACAAGCTCCTCGGTTCATTTCGTGACAAGGTACCAGCCTACGCAAGTTCCGCTGTACTGCCGACGCCGGAGGACTATGCTGAAGAAGCTGTGAAGTATAGGGACAACGGCTGGGCGGCTTACAAAATCCACCCGCCCGGGATCGCTGAGGAAGACATCAAGATCTGTGAGGCCGTACGAAAGGCAGTCGGTGACGACTACCGCATCATGCTCGACTCAACGTGGGCCTATGACTATCCGGATGCAGTACGTGTCGGATACGCGGTACAGGAAATGGGATTCTACTGGTACGAGGATCCGCTCGCAGACGACGATATCTACGCCTACAAGAAATTGAAGAACGCCCTGCATATTCCGATCATGGCCACGGAACTGCCTGTGGCCGGACCCAGGTCCTATGCACCCTGGGTGATGGAACAGGCTACCGACTATCTGCGCGGCGACGTCTGGTTGAAGGGTGGTATCACCTCCTGCATGAAGACCGCACACGTGGCGGAGACATTCCAGATGAACTATGAGGTTCACCACGGCAGTAATTCAGTCAATAACATCGCCAATTTGCATATGATCATGGCGATGAAGAACTGTCAGTTCCTCGAAGTCCTACTGCCGGATGATTTGCAGAAGCATGCGGTGCTAAATGAAATCGAGCTCGACGAGGACGGTTGCGCCCATGCGTATAATGACCCCGGTCTCGGTGTGCAACTGGACTACGATCTGATCGAGCGCAACAAGGTGGCTGATCTGTCATAGACAGCGGTGTCATCCTGAGGGAGCACATGCGAACATGAGATCTCCCGCCGTCAGTTGGCCACGGTCAAGACACAGTGCTTCCCATTGCTGGAGATCCTTTCCTCGCTTCGCTCGCCAGGAAAACAATACCGCGTAATCCTGAGGTCACGAACGCGGCCGAAAAGACCTCCGGCTTTCAATCTACTGCAGTCCAGTTACTTCGCTATGCCATCCAAAGCTTGCGATGAGTCGCGTCTGGATCCTTCGCAACCTGACTGACCTGATCCAACAACATCACTGAACGATCGTCCGTGTCATACACTGGCCAGCGCGGTAGACCCGCGCCGTTTGGATCACCTGTGTGCGCAAAGTGGGTCAGCGTCGCCGACCAGGCTTCCGCGAGGTCACGCACGCCGGGCGCATTGGCATCGTGCATCGTCATCACGCAGCAATCGTCATCGGCAAATGTGTTGAACGTGAACGCCATCTCACAAGCATGGGGGGTCTGCATCAACTTGCCTCTGAATGGTATGGTCGTATCGAGGTCAAAACGGTACATCCAGCAACCAGCTCGACCTGCCAGCTCCGCGACCTCAACCGCGGTTTTCCTGAAGTGGTCACTCGAGATGATCTCCATCCACGTTTTTGAATTACTGTCTGGATATGATGCTTTGATCCCCAACACGTAGTTCGACGCATCCCGGTCTCCAATCACACCACGTGCGGAACCAGCCAGCGACTTTTCATAACGTGCCATATCCTCGTCCGGTGAATCCGGCGGGGTAAACAATGTCCCCTCCGTCCGATTGGTTCCAATGATCATCGGAACGCCACGCAGGTTGGGATCGGCAAACGCGTCCATAAATGATCGAGTGATCACCTCACCATCAACCTCATAGCCAGCCGGTAGAACCGCATCCTGTAACGAAAACGCAGGAAGACGCCGCAGCGTTAACAATAGATCAGCATGTTTAACGCCCAGCTTCTCAGCCATCAGCCCCGTCTTGTCTCCCGGTCGTGCCTCCGCACCTGCCGGACTGTTAGCAATAGCCTTGTGGTATAGACCCATTGCAGATGGCGTACCCATTAGCGCAAGAATCGCCTTACCACCGGCAGACTCACCGAACACGGTCACGTTGTCAGGATTGCCCCCATAGTCCGCAATGTTGTCTCTCACCCATTTAAGGGCGAGCACGATGTCACGAATGCCATTGGATGCGGACCCCTTGAACATGTCCCCCAACGGTTCGAGATTCAGGAAACCAAACGCACCGAGGCGGTAGTTGACGGTAACCACGACTACGTTACCCTCACGCGCAAGGACGCGACCATCGTATTCATTAGCGCCCCCCCCAGTGAAACCACCACCGTGAACCCATACCATCACGGGTCGGCCCGCACCATCGGCAGCCGGTGTGTGGACATTAAGAAAAAGACAATCCTCACTGCGTTCACCCGGTGTGGCTTGATCCATTGTGCCGAGTTTCTTGGACTGCATCGCTCGATTGGGCCACCGTGTGCCGTCATGAACGCCCGACCAAGGCGTTGCAGCAAGCGGTGGCATGAACCGCAGGTCATCCACCGGCGGCTCACCAAAACGAATGCCCAGGTATGCGGTGCCACCGTCCACAGGAAGTCCTTCGATCTGCCCCTGTCTTGTTTTGGTCAACACGTCGCCGCGTCCTTCAGACTCTGAGAAATTAGACAATAGATGGATGCCTTCCGGGCCACAACCTTTACAGGCACAATGTTCGCGTCGCGATGTACCCACACCATGGAGACCAGCATGAGGATTGGTGTTTCACTACCCGTTCGAGAAATGCCTAATGACCTAGGCGCCATCAAAGCCTTCGCCCAGGCAGCCGAGGATCTCGGTCTAACACACCTGCGTGTACCAGAACAGATCATTCGTCCGGGCGGCCACCTACATGAGGCCTTTATGATTCTGGCCTACATTGCCGCGGTGACAGAAAAGATAGAACTCGTTCCTTCAGTCATAATGTTGCCGTTGAGACAGAGTGCGCTAGTCGCTAAACAGGCCGCTGAACTCGATATTATGACCGGAGGAAGAACGCGCCTCGGTGTCGGCGTTGGTGGCAGCAAAGAAGAGTATGAGGCGATGGGGGTGGACTTCCACACTCGTGGCCGACGTTGCAGTGAACAGATGGAACTGCTGAAGAGGCTTTGGGCCAATGAGTCCGTCACCTTCGATGGGGAGTTTGATCAGATTTCCGGTGTGGGTATCAACCCATTGCCAATTCAACGCCCCATACCCATGTGGATCGGCTCGGATTCCATGCCACCAGAACCGATCATCAGACGGATCGCACAACACGCGCACGGCTGGTTTGTCATGTCCTCCCCCGAGGAATACCCAGAGGTTGTCAGGCGCATTGTCTCAGCTTGCGAGAAGATCGGTCGCGATCCCAATGAAATTGGTACGGAGGCGGGCGTCGCCGTCGTCGGCGCTCGGGAGGCCGAGTGGCGCGATCGCGTTCAAAATTGGCACGACAACGGTCTAACCCATCTTTGCCTACGCACACTGGGCGGCGGACTTGCGGTAGATCAGCACATCGAAAAGCTACAAAGTGCGGTCGCGGACCTGCCTGTCGAGAACGAGGCCATCGACTGACACGCGTATTCTGGTTCGATGGCACTCTTGTACTATTGGCAGATACCAACGTGACGAGAAAGTTCGACAAACCAGGGTGTGAAACGCGAAGGTGTTGACCTCAGCTGTTTGCAGAGATCGGTGATATCAACATATCGCCAGTCTGCGACTTCGACGGGGTCGAGGTTTACCTCGCCGTTGACTTCGCCCCGATAACATTGTGTAAATTCAAAGTTCTTGAGGTTCTGTTCAGGCAAGACCAGTTGGTAAGTTGTTGGTGAGCCCAGCGGCGAAAGCTTGTCGCATCGCAGACTCAGTTCCTCCTGGATACCTCGATGAGCCGCATCCAAGTAGCTCTCACCTGACTGTAGGTGTTCGGCAACGCTCAGGTCCCACTTCAAAGGACAAACATCCTTGGCCAGCGCCCGTTGCTGAATCAGCAGATCCCCTTCTGAATTGAACAGAAATACATTCACCGCACGATGCCATGCGCCAGAACGATGCACCTGGTCGCGAGGCATCTTACCCAGCCGCCTACCAACCTCATCGTAGATGTCAAACAGCTCCGTCACGGCGCAGCTGCCGATCCTAAGCTAACGACCCAGCGCCTTCGCAAGCGACTGAATGTGATCGATACGCGTACCGCAGCAACCACCCAGTATTTGTGCACCACCATCCAGGAATTCAAGCAGGTGATTTGCAAATACGTCCGGTTTTTCCGCGTGTTCATACAACGATTCCGGATACACCATCATGGGGCCTGACCAGGTCTTGCGCACCGTTTCGATACCGACACCAACAGCTGCCATGCGACTGTGCATGATGCCCATAACCTGAGGATTGAAGGATTGCATCGCGTGCACAACGGGTTCGAATGGTCTCGGTCCGTGGTCTTCATGGGTTTCCGCCAGTTTTTCCGGTGGTTCTTCCAGGTTCATATGCCAAGCCGCCGCGTTGCCATCAGGGAACAAAGAACAACTCATCCCAATCCAAACAGGTAGCCCTACCGTTGACGCAGCTTCCGCCAGTCGGCTCGCATTATCCACATCCGACATCATCTCAAGCACGATCAGATCTGCACCTGCTTCTGCGAGCGCTTCGGCTTGTTCTCGATAGTTTGCAGATTGCTGATTGGGTGACGGGACATAGGTTTCATCAGTACTGAAGGTACCCGGTATCCAGGCCATGGTGTTAGACATCGAACCCGCCACCGCAATCGGGCGATCCGGACTCACTTCATCGATAGCTTCGCACACCAGTTCCACAGCACGTTTGGTAATGTCAGACGCATCATCGCCTTTGCCCACCGAGTCAAGGACGTGTCGACAATTAGCGAAGGTATTGGCTGTGACGATGTCTGATCCGGCTCGCAAGTATTCCGCGTGAACGTGGCGCACGACGTCAGGATGCGTTTCTGTGGCAAGACCGCACCAGGCGGCGCTGTCCATCTTGCCGCCAAAACGCTCAACTTCCGCTCCGACCGCACCGTCCAGAAGCAGCGTCTCACCACTATTCAATTTGTCGTCAAGAATCATGCGCCCTGCCTGTTTTATTAGTTTTGTCTTAGTACTCCAACTTCACACCGTTGAAGTCGAACTGCGGCACGTTGCCCTGTTCTGCCGCAACAATGTCCTGCATACCTTCCCACTCTTCCCACATATGTGTAAGTGCGTGCCGCGAACGTGCAAAGGGATCGTTACCCTCATCGTACTCAAGCCACTCGCCCTGCTGTCCACGATCCGGATGGTCCGTGATTCCACTTACAACCTTATCTGGCTGGCGCGACTTGTTGCGAATCCGGTAGATCATATTCTTGCGTGATTCAGTACCGTTTTCGTTACGCGTCCCGGTATGCGGCATCTGATATATCGTAATGCACGCGTCTCCCGGCTCCATCAGGATCTGTGTCGGGCGCGCCCAGGGTCGACCATCAGGGGTTCGATCTGGTGACTCCGGGTTCATTTCAATCATCTTCTGCTGAACGCCATCGGGTAGCAGATTGAATCCAGCGCGGTTCGGTGCATGGATATTGAAACGAGGCCATCCCAGTCCTTCCGGACCGACAATACCGCCCTGCTCATCCTGCCAGCGGTAGTACTGCTCGAGGACATCGTGGCCACCAGGTACGACAGCGGTTTGTCCACAGCCTTCTTCTCTCTGGTCGTTCAGGGGCACGATGGCAAAGGCCGTGCAGCTGCCAACAGATAGCGTCATGTCGCGATCCTGAAACAACGGCACCATATTGCTACCAATGACATCTGCACTACGTCCAATGTCACCTTTCGGCCCCCTCGCTATCATCTGCCGATACACGTCTTCCTCAGTACCCTGCATTTCTTCCTGCGGTGCACCCAGGCTGAACAGGCCTTCTGCGTGAAGACCATAACTGTAATAAGGAACCTCATGATCCTTGTAGCCATAACCGTGAAAGTGGCCGCTTGCCTGGCTCTTTTTGATGATCCCTACCTGGCACAGAGACGGCGGATCGAACTCACCCATCATTTCATTCAGGATCGGCGTCACGTAGGACTTGTTAACGAGATCAGTGATTTCATTCGCCGCCATCAGGTTCTCACCCTTTTCTGCGTTCTTGATACGGCGCTGTGCCTCCTCAACCAGTTTATCCGGAACCACTCCCTTCAGAATGATATAGCCGCGATGAAAGAACTCCTGACGCTGTTCATCTGTGACGTACATTGGAACCCCGATTCTCCTCTGATCGCCAAATTGTAGCCGAAAATGGAGCAACGTCGCATTCTGACCGGTGCCCATCGGATCGGACCGACATCGGTAGATGTCATCCATGCCCAAAGTTCATCGGGATGGTTGTATCAGAGGCCCTGAGGTACCATTGCGCCTCCTCGCTATCCGGGACCTTTGTGAATAGGGTACAAAAAACGACCGTACTAATCGGTTGCCTGCTACCGCTATGGGTATTTGGCGACTCCGGTATTGATTATCAGCATGCCTATGGGTTTCTGGCTGAACCCCGCTATGGCGAGAACTTCAGGCATTTCGACTTTGTTAATCCAGAAGCACCAAAAGGCGGCCGTATCCGGGTGCCACAGATGGGTAATTGGGACAGCTTCAATCCCGTATCTGAAAAAGGGCGTCTGGGAGCGGGGCTGGGTTTCTGGTCTCGGGACACCAACCTCTTGTGGGATTCACTACTGGTCCCTGCACTTGATGAACCAGCGACACACTACGGATTACTGGCTGAGGGTATCGCGGTCGCAGACGACCAATCCTGGGTTGCTTTCAAATTGCGCGACGGAACCTACTGGCACGACGGTGAACCAATTACGGTCGATGACGTGCTCTTTAGCTATGAGTCCTACCAGGAACATGGTTCTCCCGCGGTAAAAACGTCTTTCGACCCTTTCATCATCGAGCGGATCAACGACCGTGAATTCCGTTTCCTCGTACCGCCGGAACATCGTGATAACCCCACCATCCCCATACAACTCGGCGGCATTCTTGTCATGCCCAAACACTATTGGGCAGACAAGGACATCTCAAAGACGACGGTCGAACCACCCCTCGGTTCAGGTCCATACCGAATTAGCAAATTCTCTGTTGGCCGTTGGCTTGAATTCGAGCGTGTCGAAAACTACTGGGCTCGCGATCTGGCCGTCTCGATCGGCCGCTACAATTTTGATCGCGTGAAGTACGACTACTTTCGAGATGACCAGGTACAGACCGAAGCTCTAAAAGGCAACGTCGTTGATCTGCATGTCGAAAACGTGCCACGAACATGGTTTGAGTCGTACGACATGCCAGCCGTCAACGAAGGTTACGTCAAAAAGGTCGAATACAAGCTCGGTAAACCAGCCGGACTCTGGTGGCCTATCTTCTGGAACCTGGACCAGCGTCGCTTTCAGGATATCCGGGTCCGAAAGGCTGTCTGGCTACTATCAGACATGGTGTGGGGCAATCAACGTTCCTATGGGTTCTGGGGGATCGCGCAGAGCTTCTTCCACGACTCAGAATTTGCTGCTCTGGGAATGCCCAATGAAGCAGAGCTCAGACTGTTGGAACCGCTCCGTGGCCAGATCCCAGACACGGTCTTTAACGAAACCTTCAAACTGCAGCCAAACCGAGGCGGTGGCTGGGCGCGTGAAAACATCCTGGAAGCGGATCGCTTGCTGAAAGAAGCTGGTTGGATTGTGGTCGACGGCGAACGTGTCCATGAAGAAACAGGCGAACCGTTCCACATCAAATTCATCGCGGTATCACCTGCACTGGGCGGCTCGTTTATTCCGCTAACCCGTCTGCTGAAAAGATTGGGGATCACTTCCAGCATCAAGTCTCCCGAAATCTCCAACTGGCTCTACCGAAATCAATCCGGTGATTTCGATGCCAGTTCGATCTGGTTTCTGCCAGACAATACGCCAACACTTCAAATCAGGAATTCGTTCCACAGCTCAGAAGCCGGCAAAGCGTACGGATCGAACTGGTCGAACCTGCGGGATCCCGCGGTGGACGCACTAATTGATGCTATCGGTACCGCCACGACCTGGGAAGACTATGTGACGGCCATCCGTGCGTTCGACCGCGTCATGCTGCATAACTACTACTGGATTCCATCCATGTCGAAGACGATTGAGGCTGTCGCCTACTGGGACAACTATGGCATCCCCGAATATGACCGACTGCTTCGTCTGGCCCATGTCGATACGTGGTGGTGGGACGATGACAAAGCAAAAGCCGTACGAAAATTCACCGGAGACGCCAACTAGTGGGCGCGTATATCACCAAACGTCTGCTCCTGATTTTCCCGACCCTGTTCGGCATCATGCTGATCAATTTCATCATCATTCAGTTCGCGCCTGGTGGTCCCGTCGAACAGGCGTTGGCTCAAGCGACCGGTATGGGCGGATTTTCTACCACCGCCAATGTGAGCTCCGCGCAGTCCATGGGACCAGCGAACGACAGTGGTGGGTATTCCGGCGCCTCCGGATTGGACCCCGAGATTGTTGAAGAACTGAAGAAGCAGTTCGGCTTCGACAAGCCTGCACATGTCCGTTTTCTGCTCATGATGAAAAACTATGTAATGCTGGACTTCGGTACCAGTTACTTTCAGGATCGGGAGGTCGTTGATCTCGTACTGGAGCGCTTACCGGTTTCGATGTCACTCGGATTGTGGTCCCTTTTCCTAATTTACATGATTTCGATTCCGCTGGGTGTCGCTAAAGCGGTTAGAGACGGACAGCAATTCGATATCTGGACCAGTGTGATTGTGTTCACGGCCTATGCGATCCCCGGATTCCTGTTTGCGATCATGTTGATTGTATTTTTTGCAGGTGGCTCCTACCTCGACTGGTTCCCACTACGTGGACTAGTCTCCGAAGAGTTCGACAATCTGTCTTTCTTTGCACAGGTGAAGGACTATCTCTGGCACCTGGCCTTGCCGCTGACTGCGTTGACCATTGGTGGCTTCGCAACGCTCACCATGCTCACAAAAAACAGTTTTCTTGAAGAATTAAACAAGCAGTTTGTCCTTTCTGCGCGAGCCAAAGGGCTTTCCGAACGTCGAGTGCTGTACGGCCACGTGTTCCGAAACGCGATGTTGATTGTGATCGCAGGTTTTCCCGCTGCTTTTGTTGGGATCCTGTTTACAGGGGCTCTGCTGATTGAGGTCATCTTCTCTCTCGATGGTATAGGGCTTCTGGGTTACGAAGCAGTCATCAAGCGTGACTACCCGATTCTGTTCGGCACGATGTTCAGCTTTACACTGATTGGCCTGTTCATGCAGTTAATCGGCGATATTACCTACACGCTGGTCGATCCCCGCATCGATTTCGAGACGAGGGGTCACTAGTGGCATTATCCCCCGTCAATCAACGGCGACTGGCGAACTTCAAAGCCAACAAACGCGGGTACTACTCCTGCTATATCTTCGCTGTGTTGTTTACGATCTCGCTGTTCGCCGAGTTCATCGCCAACGAAAAGCCCATCATCATGTCGCTGGACGGAGATCTGTATTTTCCCGTCTGGTTTACCTACACCGAAGAGGAATTGGGTGGTGTCCTGGAAACGGAGGCCTACTATCTCGATCCGTTTATGATCGAAAAAATTGAACAGCGGGGCTGGGCAATCTGGCCCCCTATCCGCTTCAGTTACAACACTATTGATTGGGACCTGGAACCGCCCTATCCCCACCCGCCGAACGATGAGCATCTGCTGGGAACGGATGGTGGCAGTACCGATGTTCTTGCCAAATTGATCTATGCCTTCAGACTGTCCGTGGTGTTTGGCGTCTCGCTGACGATCATGTCTTCCACTATTGGGATTATGGTCGGTGCAATGCAGGGTTATTTTGGCGGTCGCATTGATCTGATCGGACAGCGCGTCGTGGAGGTCTGGACGGGATTGCCTGTTCTATTTCTGCTGATCATCCTCGCCAGCGTCGTAGAACCAAATTTTTTCTGGCTCCTTGGCATTCTGGCAGCGTTCAGTTGGATGGCACTGGTCGCAGTTGTGCGCGCGGAATTTCTACGAGCGAGAAATTTCGAGTTCGTACGCGCGGCACGAAGCCTCGGTGTGAGTGATCGGGTCATCATGGTCCGTCACGTATTGCCGAACGCCATGGTGGCGACGCTGACCTATCTACCATTTATCCTGAATGCCTCAATCACAACCCTGACATCCCTCGACTTTCTGGGCTTTGGTCTTCCCCTGGATTCCCCTTCGTTCGGTCGTCTGCTTTCGTCCGCCAAGTCCAACCTTCATGCGCCCTGGATCGGAATTTCCACATTCCTGACTCTGGCAACCATGTTGATACTGCTCATTTTCATTGGCGAAGCCGTTCGTGATGCGCTGGATCCGCGCAAGGCAATCGCATCCAGTGAACCTGAAACGCCCCGCACGGATACCAGCCTCCCCACAACAGCCTGAGATTGGGGACAGAGTAACAGCTCTCTCTAGGGCCATAAATCTCGCTTAGGTAATGGGGTGTTTCTACTCTGACTCCGACATTCGGCACCTGAGACTATGACCAACCTCAGCGATCTCGCCATTGATCTCCGCAACTATCGTCTCCGCCTGACTGGAATCAACCAGAGATAAGACGGACTCTCGCTGTGCGTTCATCCGCACCATCCGTTGCGACGCCTGATCAGGCCGGTGACTAAAATGCACAATCAGCAGATCAGACACGAAGTAGACCGGAGTCTCTCCATCATGCTCGAAATGATAGCCGTTGCGTGTTGGATCACGGAGAAGCTCTCTGCGATCCGCTCGCAGAGAGTGGCGTAAGCTTCATCACTGGGCCTTGCCATATCGAGACAGATGTGAGCGCCTCGAACCGCCAAAAAATGCGATCGACGCACCCTGTTCTAGATCGTTAATAGCTTCGACGGGGAATAGAGGCGGGATAATGCTCTAACGTCAATCTCCGTGTCATCAATCCTTAAAGCCTTGAGGTTTTGCCCCTCGATTTCAGCACTCTCAAGGTATTCCTATTGTTTCTCGGCGATAGCTCGAGGGGCCTCTCCGGGCATGTTCAAGAACACATTGACAATACCTGGCCCTACGTCAGGTCCATCAAGCATATAGCGCGTGGCCTCCAACGGGCTGTTGTAGATGTCGGCGGCGTAACTGCGCCAGCTGGATGGGGCCAGCAGGGAATTGACCGGCTTTGATTCGATAACGTTCGGCTCGTACCAGACGGTCATGCAGGCAGTCTTCACAGATTTTTCAGGTCTCTCTTGAACCGATAATTCACCGAAAAAGGTTTCAGGCTGTGGTCAAGCGGCGCGGAAACGACAGCATTTGCGTGTGCTAGTCCATTTCATAGGTGGTGAGGGCAGTGGCCAACGTAAGGTGCCGACCAGGGGCGCTGCGCAGGGAATACCGCGAAAGTCCTCGACACCTTAACCAACCACTTCCCCCGCGGATATGCCAACAATTTAACTAAGCTGCCTACATAAATTTGTCGATAGATCCATCTACACTAACGCCAGGACGCTTACGAAGCCAGCTTATGCTTTCTCGATACGGATCTGTACGACATCAGTGATCCCACGCTGAAATCCCGTTATGCAATAGCACAAGTAGTAGTTCCACATTCGGCGAAAACGTTCGTCGAATCCCAACGGCCGGATCTCGTCCCATTGGCGGTTGAACCGCTCCCGCCATATGTTCAACGTCCGGGCGTAATCGTCACCGAACCGAAAAACCTGGGTCAACTTCATTCCGTGGCGGTCCATCAGTTCATGAAGATGAGTCACAGTGGGCAACATGCCACCAGGAAAGATATAACGCTGAATGAAGTCAGGGTTACGTGAGTAACTGTTGAAGCCGGGCTCATCCATCGTAATAACCTGCATCCCGGCAACACCTCCCGGGGCGAGCAAACGATTCAGATTGGCTGCGAACGTATCCCAGTACTCCATGCCAACGGCTTCAAACATTTCAATAGACAGCACACGATCGTAGGAACCTGTCTCGTCTCGGTAGTCCTGCAACATCGATGTGACGCCCGGGCGATCAAAGAGACGTTGCGCAGCATAATCCACTTGCTCTTTGGAGATCGAGATACCTTTGGCGGAGCATCCTTCGTCGGCTAGCACTTCAAGTAAGCCACCCCAGCCGCACCCGATTTCAAGCACGTCATGACCAGAATTCACATCAGTGAGTTCGCAGAGATGCTCGTATTTTCGTCGTTGAGCTACTTCCAGGGCTTCATCCGTGGACTCAAAGAGAGCGGCCGAGTAACTCATAGACGGATCCAACCACTGTTTGTAGAACTCATTGCCCAGATCGTAGTGATAGGCAATATTTCGGCGGCTTCCACGCTTCGAATTTCTGTTGAGCCGATGTTTCATCACATCAAGTAAGCGCTGCCAGGCTGAACCACGCAACTTGTGTGGTCTTGCCGCCACATTGTCGCCAAGGAAATCCAGCAGAGATTGCAGGGAATCAGTATCCCAGTCTCCTGCCATGAACCCTTCAGCAAATCCCAGAGGGCCTCGACTGAGTACTCGTGTGACAGCCCGCCAGTTATTCAGCGTTATTCTCGCGGGATGATCACAAGGGGCACCGACGACTACGTGTTGACCACCCGGCAAGCGGATTTGAAGATGCCCCAGAATACTTCTTTGATCCGGAAGTACAGTTGAGAGAAATTTCTCTAGCAGAGATTGTTTTTCACAGTGTTCTGGCAGTCTAAGTAGTAGCGGACGATCAATTTCAGACATGACGAACATCCCTTGTCTTAGTCGATTATTGTTTGCGGGGATGAGATACAAGGGGCACGCCCTTGCACCAAAGTTTGAGTGCTTCCCAATGAATGGCGGCACTAATGCCTATTGTCGCTAATGGCGCTGTCAGTAGCGTGCGCCAGAGGGTTCCTCGCGACATAGGCTGTCGCTCACCCTGGAAGCCTGCGAACAGTTGATGCCCCGTCTCCTCGATAAACTGGATACCTATACGGACAGCCTCTGTCGGTAATGTGACTCGGAAGCGATATCTGCCTCGCATGGTAAAGAAGGGAGACACATGAAGTCGCTTCTCGTCTTCGTGTTCCGCCACCGATCCATCTTCACACCGATGTACATAGCAGTGCGATTCTCCGAACGTACTATGCACCTCGTAAACTACTGCAACAAGTACCTCATTCGCGTCGTAGCAATAGACGATGGAAATTGGGTTAAACACGTATCCAAAGAATCGTGGCATTGCCAGCACGCGGAATCTGGTCGCCGTCACACCCTCTGCAATGAGTTTGGCGATCAGCCAGTCACGAAACGATGACCCATCCCTCGCACCATGGTCCGAGTCGTAAAAGCTCACGAGTGCGGAACGATTGACGTTAAACAGATGCCCAAATCGCAAGCTCTCTATTTCGTCAAGATCGACTAGGAACCAGGGCAGCGAATAACGAAAACGATGTCTGACCGGACCTCTTCGCGTGTGCACCACGGTTCCTGGGTACAGCGCAGACTTCATGCAGCGTGCACCAGGTCAGGTGAGACAACGATACGGGAATTCGGGTCTGGCAATACCCACGGGCGGGATTTCCCGCTGATCGCTTCTGCTACCGCCAGTCCTGATTGCAGCCCATCTTCATGGAATCCGTCACCGAAATAAGCACCGCAGAACCAAGTTGACTGGTGTCCCTGCAGATGCCAAAGAGACTGGCGATGGTGTGCTGTGTCGCGATTTAACAATGGATGGCTGTATTCGAATTCTGCAAGTACTTGCTCTGGCTCACGCCCTGGATTCAGAGTCAGGAATAAAGGCTCGTCGGTCGGAAGTGGTTGGAGGGAGTTCATCCAATAGGTCACGCACAAACGATCATCCAGTTCAATGTAGTTCCAGCTCGCCCAGGCGGAACGCGTCCTAGGCATCAGAGTCTTGTCGGTATGTAGATATGCACGACTGACCGTGTAGTCAAAGTGGCTCAGCAAATCAGTTTCTTGGTCTGTCGGATCTGACAACAGCGTCCTCGTCGTGTCTGCATGCGTGGCCATTACCAGCTCGTCGAACTGGCGTGTCCCTTTGCCATCCGTAATCTCAATTTGACCATTCTTCCGCTTGATGTCCCTAATTCCAACCCCCGTTTCCAGATTAATCCTTGGTTGCGCAAGAAGCTTCTTTACATAATGCTTCGACCCGCCGACAACCGTCCGCCAGACGGGTCGATCTCTGAACTGAAGCAGACCGTGGTTACTGAAAAACCTGACGAAGGACTGCGCCTGCATTTCGCCGATTTCGTCTGCTTCGGTGGACCAGATCGCTGCTGCCATCGGCAATATGTGATCTTGGACAAACGTCTCTCCGTAGCCTTCCCGAGCCAGTAGATCATTCAGCGTTTCTGTGGGAAGAATATTAAGCGCGGTGACGGTCCGATAAAAGCGACGGATATCCAGCAACATCCGCCAGAACCCGGGCCTGAAGAGATTACGCTTCTGAGCGAACAAACCTCCCAACCCTCGCCCAGCGTACTCGACACCAGTGGCGGATCTGACAGCAAATGACATGTCTGTTTTCGTCGTCTCAACCCCCAGATGGTCGAAGAGCGCGATCAGGTTGGGATAAGTCGCTTCGTTGTAGACGATAAAGCCCGTATCGACGTCGATCGTCGCCCCTCCGGGCAATGTGGTTGTGACAGTGTTGGAATGACCTCCCGGACGGTTATCAAGCTCCAGAATCGTGACCTCATGGCCATGCTTCGCCAGGAGCCAGGCAGCACTCAACCCAGAAACGCCGCTGCCCACGACAGCGACAAATGATTTTTTGCGTGCCCGGGAAGTCTCACTCATCGTATTTACTTAAAACCGAGTTAACCGAGTGTATACGACGAAAAACAACAAATGGATATCTACTGCGAAGCATGTCTGCACTATTCTTGTGCACTCTTGCATGAAATCCACTTTAAAAGAATGACAATTTGGTGATCTAAAGCGACGAACACCGCGTAACTAACTCCAAATAGCCTTTGGCACCGACAATGGTCAGCACAGAACCTGTGAATCCACGAACTGATATTGAGAACGAGACCGCTCTATTACTCGCCGTCGGCCGCGAAAAAAACCGCAAAGCCTATGCTGAGCTATACGAAATCATGATTCCCCGAATGCGCGGGTTTCTTGCCCGACAGGGTCGGGCGAGTGACGAGTGTGACAACGTAACCCAGGACACCATGCTATCCGTTTGGCGGAAAGCAGAAATGTTCAACCCGGAAAAATCCTCCGCAAGGACATGGATGTTTGCCATCATGCGCAACAGATTAATCGATGTTCAGCGTGCTCAGGCTAGAGACCTAGCTGGGCGAGACCGATACCGCCACTCCAGTGGTATTGAAGAATCGAGCGATGGAGGACTCGACAGCGCCTCGAATCAGTCTCGCTTAACGCAACTGTTGAGCGGACTGTCAGAGGATCATGCGAAGGTCCTTATCATGAGTTACATCGAAGGCAAATCACACCGGGAAATCTGTGAGGAGTTAGAGCTCCCGCTGGGCACCGTCAAGTCCAGAATTCGAATCGCGCTGGTGCACATCCAGAACAATTTACAGACAGAAGAACAGACGCATTGAGCAAAGCTCAGTGAATGTCTAAAGAAAAGAGACCGATCATGAACGTCAATAAACATCCTGATCCAGCCTGGTGGGTAAGTTATTCAGCAGGCACGCTATCGGCACCGTTTACCGCTGTGCTGCAGGCACACCTTGCGGTATGCCCCGCTTGTCGAAAGCAATTGCAGATGGCAGACAACGTCGGTGCGGCACTCATGGCTGCATCAGCGCACGCAGAAGAATTGGCAACGGCCGATGATCTACCTCCATCAGAGATTGGCCATCAGACCGACGAGCCGGTGGAGTGGGCGAGAAGCAATGTGCTTGACACTAGTGAATTTACCGACAGGTACATCGGTATGCACCTTGATGGGTTGGACTGGATTCGCGCTGGCCGCGGACTGCGAGTCTGCCGCCTTGGCGACGCAGGATCGCACTCAATGTGGGTCATTCGAGCCGAGCCCAACACCGTATTGCCCGAACACAGTCATAACGGTAGCGAGTTGACTCTCGTAGTGAAAGGTTCTTATTTCTGTGAGGACCGCATCTACGGCGTCGGAGAAATTGAAGACGCTGATGAAGGCACCCTCCACCAACCCGTCGTCACATCCGGTGAGGAGTGCATCTGCATTGCTGCGGTCGAAGGACCCTTGCGATTCAAACAGTGGGTCCCCCGACTCACACAGCGTTTCGTCGGTATCTGATGGAACTGCGCACGGCGGCCCTGTTATATGTACCTTTATGTGCACTGGCGGGTGCACTGATCGGCTGGATCGGGTCGAACGCTGTTAACGGGACAACGGCCTTCAGCATTGCCGTGGCAGCCGCTTTTGCCATCAATTGGATGATGTTCATCCCATCCTATATCTATCAGACGGAACGCTACTTTGACCTCACCGGTTCGATCACCTTCCTGACCGCAACCTGGGCGTCATTGATAATGGCTGGAAATTTCGGAGAACCACGCGCGATGCTGCTGGCATTGATGGTCTCAATCTGGGCACTACGGCTTGGTTCCTTCTTGTTCACACGCGTCATGCGTGAAGGCCATGATGGGCGCTTTAAAACGATCCTCCCGGAACCGCGCGTGTTGCTCATGACCTGGACCCTGCAAGCTTTGTGGGTCACCATCAACGCCAGCGCCGCTATCGCCGTATTCTCCGCCGAGACACAGCTTCCACTAGAGGTATGGGCTATCGTCGGCGGTGTCATGTGGGTTACTGGTTTCGCGATTGAAGTCGTGTCTGACAGCCAGAAAACCCGATTTCGTGAAGATCCCCAGAACAGGAACCGCTTTATTACCACCGGCCTCTGGGCTTGGTCACGCCATCCCAACTACTTTGGAGAAATTCTTCTCTGGGCGGGTGTCGCCCTCGTTGCGGTGCCTGTCTTGAGCGGGTGGCAACATCTATTTTTAGGAGCGCCGTTATTTACGCTCTATCTCATGACCAAAGTCTCTGGCGTCGAAATGCTCGAGCGTAGAGCAGACGAACGCTGGGGTAATGACCCAAATTACCAGGACTACAAGGCTGCTACACCATCGCTACTGTTGCGTCCCCCGCGCTCACGCCAAGACCATACGGGTGCCACCGCGTCCTAATCACTGAGTGATAAATCAATGACGACGCAGACAACTATGATCCGATCAACATACCGGGCCGAGGCGCTCGCATGAAAGCCATTGTTAGCACCCTGGGTATCTTCAACCCACTGAACGCCTTGAACACCTCGCCCATTGGTATAATTCAGGGACGTCACCGCCGTTATCCACTATGGCTTAATTTCCTTTGGTACCAAGCCATCTGGTTTGTCGCAGTACTGGGAGGAGAGACCGCCGTTGCGGTTGTGGGATCAATGTTGCTATTGCATATCTTCTGGGCACCAAACAGAGTCTCTGAACTCTGGTTCATGACCATCGTCGCTGGGATCGGGATCACGATCGACAGCATCGTGACGCTCGTGGGCATCATGCAATTCGCTGAGAACGCTGGTCCCCTCCCCATTCCACTTTGGTTGACATGCATCTGGCTCGCGTTCGCCGGTACCCTTCGCTATAGCATGAACTTTGTGATGGCGCGACCATCGCTCGCGATCGTACTAGGGTTGATTTTCGCACCCCTCACCTACATCGCTGGAGAAAGGCTAGGGGCTGTCGAATTCTCCTACTCAGTGACACACACTGCATGCGTTCTTGGCATGTGCTGGGCTTGTCTGATGGTACTCTTCACCGAGATCTGGTCCTGCTTTCATCAGGCTGACGAGCCTTAGTTCGCATTGTCAAGGCCTCTCATACCGCAGATGTCTTATCGACCAAGCTGCTGAGGGGCGCCACTTTTTAAACTCACATGCCCTCAAAAATTCAGTGATGAGACCGCATTTAGACGTTGGTGTGAACGGCCGCACCGCATCATCCCTGATATATCGCGCGAGACCACATCGACCAGGATTGCCGAAGAGCAACGGCCTAGCGTACTTTTGACAGTAAACGAGGAAAATGGCCGCGGCCAGGATCAAGCGTTCACGGAGCATTTCTTTGCCATCTGGCGGGGATCCAACGGTTCCGGGCCCGACCTTAGGGACCAGTTGTTGGCTCTTCGAGCATAGCGAAAAAGGAGAAACCGGTGTTCGACATGCTTCCGAATCAGTGGACCCCGACTGTCCCACTGATCGAACTTGCAGGAAATGGTCCTTTCCGTATAGAGATCGCGGGTGATGCCGTAGTGGCATTCCGTGGGCCGAATGGTCAGATCGCCACATTAATCGATCGATGTCCACACCGCTCGGCCCGTCTGTCGAACGGTACGGTTCAACCAGATGGCCTTTTGCGCTGTCCTTATCATGGCTGGCGCTTCGATGATCGCGGTGACTGCAAACAGGTGCCGCTGAATGACCTCGGTGAAGAACAGAGGCAACGACTCTGCGTCACCCGAGTGCCGAGCATCGAACTTGCAGGATGCCTGTGGATCTATACGGGCCTCGATACTGACACAACCCCCCACCTGCCTGCTTCGCTCGATGGCGACCCGACCCAGTTCCACGTCGCCACAGAGACCTGGCAAACCCACTGGACGCGTGCCGTAGAAAACTTTATCGACTTCTCGCACCTTGCTTATGTCCATGAAAAAACTATCGGTGGCTTTATGCATCAAGGTGCCGAGAACGACGCTGTCGTCTCATCGCGTATCGACGCAACCGATTGGGGTTTCATCAATACTCACAGCTTCAGCGAGGGTCCCGGTTTTCGCCTCGACTGGTATCGTCCCAACCGAACAACCCTGCACTTCGGGCCTACGGATGAAAGCAAACTGAACATCTTCTCCGTCCCCATCAGCGAGGAACTCACCCGTGTGATGACCTGTCGCCAACTCCCCGAGGGGGCAGAGCTGTCTGAGTGGCAAAAAGCACATGAAGCAGCTGGTAACCCGGTCCTTGGTGAAGACCGGGTGATCGTTGAAGCACAAACTGGCGCGATCCGCACTGATGGCAGTGAGGTGTCGGTACCCACCGATGGACCCACCGTCGCGTTTCGTCGGTGGTATCGGGAGGCGGTTCTCGACGCGGCCTAGATACTAGCCCTCGAAGTTCTCTCAGCCAGGAAGATCAAGCAGTGCAAGCTGTTCCTGTCGCAGCCCAGCTCGCACATCTTCGTCAATCACTTTGACTGTGTCCGTCTGCGTAGGTCGGTCACCACGTGTATAGAATAGATGCTGCGCTCGACGCAAAGAGTTGCTCTCGTTCTGCGTACCACTGTGCCAGAGGTGAGCGTTGTATATGACACAGCACCCCGATAGACCTGTAAGATAACGTTGTTCTGGCACGCCTTCATTCAGATCAACGAGCTCGCCGTTCTCCTGGCTGCCCGCCGGATGCAGGCCCCATGTATGTGATCCAGGCACTACCCGTGTGGGACCATTGTCCAGGGTGAACTCGTCCAGCATCCAGATCACATTAACAACCTCGGGATGGTTCACTCCCCAGCCCCAATCTGCGTGCAGCATCTGGTGTCCGTAACCCGGTAATGGACAGTGGAAGTTCGAACTGCTGACCTTGAAATCATCCCCGAGCACATGGGCCACCGCTGCAAGCAGTGTGGGATGTAAATAGAGTACGTCAAACAATCCATCCCGATTCATGGGCTTCAATACTGTACCACTTACACGGGCGACGCCTCGCGTCTGCGAAACCTCACGCCCGGAGTCCGCACCTTCCAACTCAACCTGCGCATCAGCTGCTACCCGAATACTCGCAAGTTCAACGGCATCAAGTAGTGGTCCCAGGATCACATATCCGTCTTGGTCCAGCGAGTGACGCTCATCTTCTGTCAGCAGGTGAGGACCTACGCCCAGTGCTTTAAGCGCCTGTCGTCGACCTTCAGGGGGTTGGTATCGATGATGCCTATCCAACATCGATTGGATTCGCTGAAGTACCCCTCGCTCAAGCTCGGTTTGAAGCAGCGCTGGCAGCACCTTTCTACGACCAGTGTCGTCATCTGCCGCACACCATATCTCTGTAGCTAGGTCGATCATCTTGGCCTGTCGACGGCGGCCGGCATCATCAATGTTGGGCCATCGCGGAATGGTTAGTAGCTCAGGGATCTCTTCGATGTGCGCTGCCGACAAATAGCGCTGGATTGTCTCGTCAGAGGTCATCGTTTTTTGTATCTGGTTCACATAGAAAGTGTACGCTTCTAAACACATAACATCGCGCTCTAGCTATCGACCGGTGCGGAATGATTTGTCTAAAGTCGCGAATACGTTACAAAGTCACATCAAGCTGTGCCAATAAACTATCAAAGAGGAACGCCAATGCTCATCGATTCTCGTCGACTGAGCTACACCGTTGCTTCTGTGTTGGCACTGTCCGAGGGATCTCTCTCTGCAGAGTACGGTCATCGGAAACGTCACCGAGTAGGCTCAAAAAAACTGAAACCACCCATTGCGCCCTTACTTCGAAGCCAAGTCTTCCCATGTTGGTAAACCGATGCCTACTGGCGCGCTTTTGCCACCGGCACGCGCTTTACTGACGACTTCACGCAACGTATATGGTGCCTTCAGTTCTTCAGCGGTAGACTCTGACCCCAACTCTCCGACAC
>MDTB01056362.1_pt1 | contig 52317 bp, 49 predicted proteins | sample 811161 | NCBI WGS metagenome assembly MDTB01 (sample SAMN05326650, study PRJNA326480) | marine metagenome | isolation source: seawater | place: Mediterranean Sea | collected 2009
AGCTAACTAATCCTGATGAAGCACTTTATCAGTTAAATAATATTGTTAAACAAGTCAACACAGGCCGATCCCGAATGAGCTTAACCATTGCTAAAATCACGTCAGACAAGATTTTGTTGAGTTCGGCAGCCATGCCACCAACATACTTTTATGACCATTCCAAGAACCAAACTCGGGAGATTCTGATTCCGAACCTTCCACTTGGCGGGTTACGGAAAGAAAGGTATGAAGGTATATCCCTCGCGTACAGCAAAGGTGATGTTCTCGTCATGATCTCCGACGGTCTTCCTGAGCTTCCAAATGCTCACTCAGAGATTCTTGACTATCAGAGTATTCTAACCTGCGTTGATAATCACTCATCATTATCAGCCGACCAGATCAAAGATTCACTGGTGGCGCTCTCTTTCGGCTGGTCAAAGGGACTTGCGAACCCTGACGACATAACAATCGTGGTCATTAAGAAGCTTACTTAACCCCTCAGAGATGTCTGACTAGTATGATCTCTATCCACCCATTTCCTGGAAATTTATCGCTGTCCGGAAGACTAACGAGCATTTGCCCCCCCCTTAAACCCATATTTATAGATCCGTATCTTGGAACAGATCAATTCTGCCGTATCGAGCTTCAGCTGTAAATAACAGGACTATTTTTTAAACAGAGATATTGTTAATTTAAGTATTTTCGGAGTATGCATAATCGGCATAGATTTGCACCATCAATCGTCTCTTTTCTAAAAGTGTCCCTCGCTGAAGAAAAATCAGTATGCTGTTCTGGTCTTTCTGGTCTTTCTGGTTTTTCAAGTGTGAAAAGTTGTTACAATACCCATCATCTAAACGTATTTCTAGCTTAGCCTTGACGGACCTAAAGAACTTTGCACAAGCAACGGTAACTCTAAAAGAGCCACTTTAATGTTACTGTCATGACTTACACAATGTACGGTCTTATGATAGTTTCATGCAAGGTACATAAAAGCTAAGCAATAGAAAAAAATATTTGATGAATATGGTCTTAGCGTAGCCTCTTAGTTTGACTCTTTGACACCCGATGGAGTAGAAAAAAAATCAAAAAACGATAGGCAATACTCACAGAAATCTCTGACTACTTTTATCCCATAAGCTTCGAGTATCTCTACAATTTTATGATGACTTCTAGTAGTAATAAATCTATCTCTTGTGTTAAGAGCTTGCTTTCCGTACCTCGCTCAAGAACTTTTGCGACCAACGAAGTTCGCACGCCAAATTCTTCCTTGGTCACAGCTGTGTATGTCTCCATAAATGCTCTGCCAAATCTGACCGCTACCTGACCACAACAAATCTATACTCCTGCCTCGCATCATCAAATCCGTTGCCACATATACATTTAGAAAATCAGCTTCAGTGTCTCTAGACCAGCCAGCATCTGGAACCCATCGATACATGGCATCTTCCATGCCCACAGCTTCTCTATGGGAAATCCACTTTGAATCGGCAGCGATTAAGTTGTCATATGTAACCCCATCTTTCATAGTACATGAGTTAATAGAAAAAATGTCGTCTGACCCGAGTGCCGATGATGGCTTAATAGGAATACTAGTTGCTGTAAAATGAGAATTGCATTTTATTAACTTTTTGAATTTTCGTTCCATCTCAGAGCCGCTGTTCGACCAGGCGTTATTTGCGGAACCCAAAGCCTCATGATTTTCAAAAATATTTAGCCAAATAAAGTCAAGCTCCCAATCATTATGATTGGTAGCATGCTTCGTCATGATGTATGACAAAAAGAAAGGATAATTTTTGGACGCCCATTCAACATACTCGGTATCGAGCTTTCGCAAGTCTTCCATATCTTTGCCGTTTATAAAGTTGCAAGAGTAGAAATCCAGGGCACTATGCCCAGATCCTGTGCCATCAGCAGCGAAACTAGATAAAGATGAGAGTACGAAACTTGTTAAAATTAATAGTTTTAGCATATTTTCACCTAAAATGAAGAAATCAAAGTATACACAAGTGAATGGAAAGTGGAAACAGTTAACTACTTCGTCTCGAGCTTACTGTTTCGGATCGATACCTTATTTGTCTTCATTATGTCTTCAAAAGTAGTCTCAAAATTTTATTGCATGACTCGGAGTGATATGGATTGCTCGGTCTGTCAAACCTATTTTTATTTAGATATCATAGTTAGTGAAGAGATTTTTTTAACTTGAAAAAATAGGTTTTATCCGCAGTGAATAGTTTTGCAACTGAAAGTTAAAGAGGACGAGAAAGCCCATCCAGGGATTATAAAACTATCCGACGATTCTATACATCCTAGAATGCCAAAAAAGCCTTGGATCATTAGTTTTCTTTATGGAGTTGCAATTTTTTCATTCCTCACATGTGTGTTTGTATCCCATTGGGGTAGTGCTTCTGTTGCTGATGAGTTTATTTTATTTGCAGGAATTGGTTTTGCGTTTCTATTGATTTTTTACGCAGAGCTACTGAGACAAATTTAATGTATTAACGAAAATGCATTTACATAAGGCGGGATATTCTATAATCCTCTCAAGAAACGGTAAAAGAAAACAAAAACAGGTCAGAGGCTCAACAGTCGACTGCTGGTAATCTAAATTTCAGCATTACGTCTACCACCCACACAACAAGTGTTAAGATCCTAAAATTCGCAATCCTTCACTTGTTGTTTCATTTGCGTTTACATTACATGTGGGATCACTGAACTTTGAGCAATAAGTACACGCACAACATTTGCATTTAGCGTTCATTGTTTCTTCCTCAAATTTAAATTTTCTCTATGTTTCGTTAAATTATTCAAAAATAAAATATTGACTATGATTTCGTTTATATAAAAAAGTACGAAGAAATGATTGGCGCTCTAATAGGCACATTTCGAGATAATCTCTGTTTAAAAACAGAGTGTAACAACGGAAGAATTAAAGCTACCCACCCTGAAATAACTTCAAAGCGAACAGCATAAGCATAGACTACCAAAGTCGATGAACTTCAGAGACAGAAACTAACGCTGATTGAATCACGACTACATAAATTTGGAAAAATATCACGACGGAATACGAATTAGTCAGTGCAATGTACTCAGCGCTTACTCAATATACCATCTTTTTTTCAGTCAGCTTTTTGTACTAATAATAATCAGCCCGAATTTGTTTCATTTGCAAAACGCAGAAAATGTTGTAGCGAGATTCGCCGAGACAGCTGCTATTCTTTCAGCTGCGTCAAACATGTCATCACTACCATCCTCATTGCCTGAGTCTCTCATTTCACCCGACTCTTCCAAGAGGTAGCCGGTGATCGCAACCATTTCACCCACTCCGTTACTTACCAATTTACAATCCTTAGTCGACCAGTAACCGAGATCGGATTTTGAGAGATTCTTTGAATTATCACTATTATTGTTTAAAGTTTTCTCATGATGCTCATCGTTATCCACCGCGGCCGAGACACACGCTAATCCAATAGTCGAGATCAATATTAAGAACACTGTTTTTATTTTCATTTCAAACCCCCACACGAAATTATGATATTTTTTTCTCGTGTTTTATCTCAGATGAAGGCCCTGAAAAATAAACAAGTAACGTAGTCTTCAAAAAAAAAACACAAGGATTTCACTCCATATCCATCCAATCCCACTCACTAATATGAGCCTCCTTTGATTCCCAATAAGTGTATAGCTCACATGTTCCTGGAACAAGTATACATAAGGATTTACGATACAAGCGTGTCGTCCGTTGTTTTACTTTAAATCTTTTCGTAATCGGGTGAGCACCTTGTCAATATACCTTTGGCTCATTTGCTCTTGCTCGTAGTATTTTTTAAGCATATTTATAAGTCTTTCGTCTGGAATATTTTGACCTTGCGCATAAGGTGAGTAATTCACCCCAGAGGCTCCGGTCCACAAGATGTTATGGGGAGTGTAGTCCCACATCCCGGACGTGCCTGGAACTCTTGGATTTGGAGTTGTCGACACTCTGTTACGTTTTCGACTGTCTCGGCAGCATTCTTATAGTATTAATTCATCATGTTTTTCGATTGTTTTGTATAGTTAATGCGATTTCATCGATTAACTCCGAGAGCACAGGTTTATTCTCTCTAATCTCGTCCACCGATAATCCATGGAGCTCATGCGGAAACACGAGCCAATTGTCTACTTCCTCTATATAGAAGTCAGGAGACTTATCCGTAAGATTCTTTTTCGGTTTAAAATACGGTGTCGCAACACGAATTTTTGGCGTATTTTTTTTACATGCGCGTTTCAAATCTAAAATTGCTTGTTGTATTGAAAGCCCAGTGTCATAGACATCGTCCACCATCAATAGTGAGTCCTCTGACTCTAGCTGGCGAATCACATAGCTTAATCCATGTACTTTAATCGTGCGATTGCGCTCCCCGATACCCGTATATGACGAAGTTCGAATTGCAATGTGATCAGACTCCACACCCAGCACCTCTAAGAGCTCTTGAACTGCTATACCTACCGGAGCACCGCCCCTCCAAACCCCAATAATATAATTTGGGCGATATCCGCTCTGGTATACCTGCCACGCTAATTTGTAAGAGTGATTAAGTAACTGTTCAGCTGAAATATAAATTTTTTCCATGTTTCCTACCCCCAAGTAAAGCTACTCTGAACAAAACAAGAGCAATCTAATACCTAAAAATATGCATAAGAAGAGTATTAACAACAATAGCAACGCATTGATGAAGCGTTAGCTATGATTACCTTGGTTGGTTGTATCAAAATTGTTCGCACACTCATAAAGCGCGTTAAATGCGGAAAAATATCTGCAATACTTATCATTGAACAAACCTCTAAGAGATATCACTCCCAAACGACCGCAAATTAGCCGAACTCATCTGGTAAGGGCGGAGCGGTGACGTATTACAAAAATCTTTTCGCATGGCAATCATTGCCTATGTAACATTCAGTCATTAATCCGTAGCAGTCAGAATTTTATACTATTAATTAACTGATACGAGACTTTTAAGTGCCCAATCTTTCTCTCTACGAAACCGATCTTGAGGTGTTGGAATATCTATCGACGGGGCATGGCTCGTGCAGATCTAAACCGCTCGTGGCTTTATTATACTTGTAATCAGAGTAGATACAATTAGTGAAGCAATGTGAGTTATTTAATTAGAAATTGGCTACATTTTTTTCTACTATAGTGTTTCTCGAATCTAATCAAAGTCCTCGTGTAGCATGACCGATCCATGTTGGAAAAATATCCATAAATACATACTAGAGCGATCCGAACCCTTCGAAAGCCTTAATCGAGCTATTACAGAAAATGGAATTCTTATCCTGAAACAAAACGAAAATTCGGATTTATTCACATTCATGTGTCGCCAGGTCGTTTCACAGCAATTATCGACGAAATCAGCCCTCGCAATTTGGAAGCGGGTTTTACTTCTATGCAATGATGGTCTTGAGCTAAGGGATTTATGCACTGGCGCGTATCAATTAGAATTAAGGCAATGTGGACTTTCTCGTAACAAAGTGAGGGCAATCCAAGAGCTCCGGATGTCATTTTTAAAAGATGAAATAAACGTTTTCAAACTAAAAGACTCCTCTCCGAAAGAAATTAAAAAATTAGTCAGCAGTTTTTGGGGGTTCGGTGAATGGTCTGCCGAAATGCTTCTACTCTTTTATCAGCGCAACTTGGATATTTGGTCTTGGAATGATTCCGCACTAAAAAAAGGGGCGGAAAGAATATTTGGTGGATCGCAAAAGAACCAAGAACACGTGATTAAATTGTTTAGCCCATATCGAAGTATATTATGTTTACATTTCTGGATGGCGCTGGAGAAAAAGACAATTTGATAATGCAGAGAAATACTCTTTCTCAAAGAGAAAATTTCTCTCTCAAAGTCATAAACATGCATCCTGTTCCATGTGATCTATTCAGAGTTAAAAAGTATCTAAGAGATAGCAAACAGACAAAATTATTGCGAACATGCTTAGAAGCAAAATATGATGATCATGGATAAAAATATTTTTGCGAATCCGTTTTATCGAATTTCTATCTGCTGGATCGCCACTTACAGAAAAATTAACTGTTATACCTTTAACTTGCAAAATCACCACAAAGACGAGTACTGCGATTAGAAAGCCAGAAACGTTCCACCACAACCAAGACACTTGTGGGAAAAATAACGCAAGAGCAAGATTCGATAACACACCCATCCAGAACCCAAAAAGGGCACTTCTTTCATCAACTTCATAAATAACCGTTGCAATGCAAATTAGCGCCAATAGCGGACCGTTAACCATAGAACCGATTTTATTCACAGCCTCCAACACCGTTGGTGCAATAAATGGAACCTGAAACGAAAACATTACTGAGGCGCCACCCCACAGAAATGTGCACACACGTCCGCATTTTAATAAGGTTTCTGGTGCAACTGAAGGATTTAAATTTGGCTTAATGAAGTCCTCCACAGTGACGGCCGCCAAGCTATTGATGGACGAATCAATCGAGGACATCGCAGCAGCGATTAATCCCACTAAAATTAGTCCTACGAAGCCTGGGGAGAAGTAATTAAGTATAAAAACTGGGAAGACCAGATTGTAGTTGGGTGTCCCATCCACAAGAAAAGGAAGAGAGTCGATAAATTCCTTATCTATTTGGGCGAGCGAGGCAAGACCGAGACCGAGAAAACAATAGAGAAATACAAGAGGAAATCTAAAAATCCCATTTAGCATTAAAACCTGCTTTGTCTCCTCTTCTGATCTGGAGGCCAAAATACGCTGAGATTGACTTTGGTCGCACCCATAATAAGCAGCATATAAAAAGACCCCTCCAAACAACATTGGCCAAAAACCGTAATCATTACCCGAAAAGCCCCAATCATTCGATAATGTCTTACCCCTCGCTGTCAAAAAAAAGTCCCAAGCGATCTCATTCCCTAAGATTACTAGAGCAAAAATAACGGCAGTAGTGAGAAGGATTAGTTGCACGATATCGCTAACAATGATTGCGGACAATCCCCCAAGGAGGTCATAGAATATTGTGAGACCCATTAACAGGAATACGGCGATTAAAAAGTCTATCCCTAAAACGAAAGACACAATCAGTGAGCTCCCATAGACAGTGACGCCAGTGGCAACCGATCGAAAAAATAGGAAACATCCTGCCGCTGTTAACCGACTTGTTCTGCCAATATTTTTTTCAACGACCTCATAAATCGATGTCACACCCAAGCGCCGAGCCGGACCCAAAATATACAACAACATTAACATAGCAATTGGAACTGCTAGTTCGTACTGTAACCATATCAACCCACCGCCTAATGAAAAACCTACAAAAGCTGGTGCGCCAAGCAGGCTATTTGTCGAGCATTGTGTGGCTAGTGTAGAGGCTGCTAACGAGCCTGAAGAAAACTTTCTCCCTGCAAGAAAATAATCTGATGACGACTTTTGACGACGGCCAGTGACCAGGGCAATAGAAAACATGCACAATAAATACACGAACAGAACAATCCAGTCTAAATTTTCCAACTAAACACCATTTCCAGAAATCTCTGGGTACCGTTTGCGTCTCGAAAACTTATGCGATTTATAAGCATACCATACCAAAAGATAGAGTTATTCAGATGGGCATATCGTCAGAATTTAAAAAACTCCGTCTTATCTTACGCATGAGATTTTTAGCAATTAATACTATAATTGAGAATAACCTTATTTTGGCATACAGAGATTTGCTAAAAAACAAAAAAAACCTATTTGATCTGGGACAATAGTGGAACAAGTATCGAATGCCGTTGGATCGTTTATATCTCTTTGAATTAAAAAAGTGTTAATCAATCTCTTGTGGTTACCGTGAAGATGAGAGCTGTATTTTATAATTAATATAGAACTTCACAAATGGGAGCTTACACGTTAGCATATCGAATGGTGTTAAAGTTTTCGGGTCTTGCATTGTTAAATATATACTCACGGTGTTTTATCTAAGTTATGAAGAATGTTCAGGCAGTATCCGACAAGTTAGCAATAACATTATCGATGACATGTATTGCACACTGTTTTCTAACTCCCTCGTTAGCCATACTCGCCTATGGGTTCCTCCCTTTTTCAATAGATAATGAGCTGATTCATAAAGGCATTTTATTGGTAGCGGTTCCGATAAGCTTATTTGCACTCACTAAGGGATACACGTCTCATAAAACTATTTCAGTCGTTCCGATCGCACTGGTCGGATTGGGGTTGTTGACGATTGCAGTCATTTTGGGTGAGGATATCCTCGGTGAGTTTGGGGAAAAAGGATTGACATTGATGGGGTCTTTGCTTGTTGCAGGGGCCCATTACAAGAATTATAGAATTTGTAAAGCTTCGCAGTGCTTGTGTCATGAAGAATAAACCGAAAAATCTAAGGTATGAATCACGCTTAGAATTTGTCTTGAGTAGTGTGCGTAATTCATATTAACACATGTCTATCTTTGAAATTTATCACGGAGAACAAACAATGAAACCTGAAATACACCCGGAGTATAGAGAGGTTGTCTTTCATGACACCAGTGTTGATGCATATTTTATTATCGGTTCGACCCTCACGACCAGCCAAACCATAGATTGGAAGGATGGCAAAACATATCCCTACTTCACAGTTGACACCTCATCAGCCTCTCATCCATTTTATACAGGAGCACAACAAATAGCGAAAGCCGAGGGTCGAGTAGCTAAATTCAATCAACGTTTTAACGCGATGTCAAAAGTCAAAAAATAGTAGTTTAGTCATCTGAATTGGAACACCACAAATACAATCACTTTTAAAAATAATCATGATCTCGATTTGAGGTCATGATGCTACTAGGTTTACTTGGACAAGTCAGAAAGACCACTACGCACCAATCTACTATCTCAGTTCCGCTTTTATGGTCGCTCCTGATGTTAAATTTTTCTTTGATGTCCTATGCAAACTTGTGACTATGAGAAAGTTAAGTAGCGACAAACTATTTGTCACTTTTGGAGAAATTGAAACGACAGTTTATGCCATTGGGGGACAGTTATTAGGGTATTAGTTGAATATAACTCGCATGCAAAAAAAAGATATAAAAGTTGCATTGCCATAACCCATATATTTCAGGAAAATAATGCTTTTGGTGACGAGAGCCCCATAATTGTTAGTGATATCCAGTTGACGAGCTTTTGGCGAGATCAATTCGCCAACACATATTTTATTTTCGAAAGCTTGAACAACTTTAACACACCGAAAAATAGCACTCACACCAAGCAAACCTTGAAGGTTATAATTTAGATGTTCGAGAAATTATGACACAGCAAAGCTCCGAACAACGCTCTGCGATACCAGGTAACATACGCTGTCTCTGTGGCGCGTGTTCAATAACCGTTGCCGATAATCAAGCACAGTGCTACCTCCGGTGTGGCTGCGACGACTGCCGCCAGTTCGCGGAATACGCGCACTCTAAAGGCGGTGTTGCCCCCGTATCACTTCCAAGACATTTTTATTTTAAGTCAGATATATTGTCAACAGAGGGTAAGGAGCACATAAAAGTTTTAAAACTGCGGGCTAATGGTGCCTCAACCCGACTTTGTTGCAAGAAGTGTTACTCCGTGTTAGCTGTTGATCATCCCGCATATTGGGGAAATGTATTCCTAGCACTACCAGATTATTGTAATCATGATTGTGATTTAACGCGGCCGTTAAGTGCATACATCTATATGGGTGAATTTGATGCCGACGAGGACTCCAAGTGGGAACCTTATGTCCCCCTTTTCGAGTCATTTCGGTTTCGCCGTCAACGGATGCAATATAATCTATTACCAGATCGGATACCATGGAGAGACTCATTCAGACCGAAAGGAATGCGCCTGAGTGCTTTAATCAAACAACTCGATAAAGTCGAAATCCTCAGCCTGAATAAGACCAAACGATCAATTTCGGACTTAGAGGGACAGATTGAGAATATGAACCGAGAACTACGGTCTGTCAAAAATCAATTGATATTAATGAGAGAAATTGTTGACAAATCGGAATTGGAAAAAAGTAAAGCTCAATCTAAGTTGATAAGCTTAAGTGAAAAGCTCTTACACTATAAACAAAAATTTGGCGATATTACGAGCTCTTAATTAACAAAAGCAAACGTCCAAGCACGCCCAGATAAAGACATTAATAAATACTACTTTCAAATGCGAATCAAAACTGCATTTCATATTATATAATTTTTATAAAAACATTCTTTTTAAAGGATAGATATTTAAAACTAACACATGAAAACGGAGGCACACATTTCGACTATAAAAAAAAACCTAGCATTTGGGAAGCTCACGCAAACTATAGTAATATAATTGCGAAGTATCGCTTCGTGCCCTTTTGGATTTACTGATACATTTTTCCTCTCACACTTGCGTGAGTTTACGTCAACTAGGTATTTTTTAATGAGAGAGTTTAAAGGCATAGCACTATATAGCAGCTTAAATTCAAACTCCCCCTGCATAAAACAATGTGACCTCAATCAAAAATTGGAGATATGTAATAGCTGTAAAAGAACAATCCAAGAAATCAGAGATTGGAGCAAAATGTCCGAACAAAAAAAACTATTGGTTTTACAACGAATCAAAGACTTGGTTTAATGCGTAGTTTTTGCAGGAGCTTAAATTAGTGTAACCATATCAACCATTTCATGATAAAGGATTAAATCTATAGCCCACATGCAATAAATTAGTGACTAAATTCAATCAACGTGCCTATTAAAAATAATTAAAAAAGATACTTTCAACCTTTATCTTGGAGGTCTTTGTTTGGTCTAAAAGGCATTTAGGGTCATAAACTTACTCCATTTTCCTCCAAATCAATTAAATACACTAAACAGGAAATCTTATGGATCTTCAAATCGCAGGGAAAATCGCAATCATGGCTGGAGGCAGCGCTGGCATGGGGCGGGCCACGGCCGAGAGGTTGGCAGAAGCCGGTGTGGAATTATATATATCAGCTCGTAGAGAGGAACGACTTATCAAAGCCGCTAGCGAAATATCAAGTAAGTATAGGACAAAAGTCACCCCCGTTGTTGCTGACTCGTCTACAGAAGGTGGTCGAAATATCCTCTTTTCCGCTTGTCCGAGCCCAGATATTTTAGCGATAACTATAAAACCTCCGCCACCTAATGGGAATTTCCTGGATGTAACACCACAAATGTGGCGAGATTCCATCGAAACAGCCCTCATTGGGCCTATAGAAATAATGCGTCATTACATACCGGTCATGACGAGAAAAAACTGGGGTAGAATTGTCAATATTGCTACTTTTTCTGCAAAAAATCCAATGGTTTGGAGATTGATGTCGGGCCCAGCCCGCTCCGCGTTGGTAAACTTCACAGCCAGCGTATCCCGAGAGATAGCGCACTACGGAGTAAACATCAATAATATTCTTCCGGGAATGTTTGCTACAGAGGGATCTTCAGAGAACACAGAAGCTTATGCGAAGGCCTTTGGTATAAGGCCAGATGAGGACTCCGTTGCGAAACATTTTAGTAAGCATAATACAATTCCAACTGGCTTTGCTGGAATTGCGGATGACATGGCTCCCATGGCAGCCCTGCTCTGCAGCCCACTGTCGCGCTATATAGTCGGACAAAACATAGTTATTGATGGTGGGCAACATCGGTCACTTTTTTGAGCCGCCTTCAAGCATAGGACTGTCTCTAATCGCGATCCCTTTTTTAAAAATATAAAATTTTGAGCTAAATTAAAGGGATTAGTTAACCACCAACGGCTGACGCAATATTTAGTGCTCTACCGATGTCCTCTATAATATCGTCAATATGTTCAATACCCACCGAGAGTCGAACTAAATCTTTAGTTACACCAGCTAAAACCATCTCTTCATCACTTAATTGACGATGGGTTGTTGTTGCTGGATGACAGGCCAATGTCTTAGCATCGCCAATGTTGACAAGGCGTTTAATCAACTGCAGTGAGTCGATAAAGCTACCGCCCGCTGTCTGTCCCCCAGCAATACCAAAACTGACTATCGATGATGGTTTGCCGTTACTAATTTTAATCCCCAAGTCATAATACTTATCATCAGGTAGTCCCGCATAATTAACCCAAGATACCGCTGGGTGCGCGTTTAAATATTCGGCCACCGCTAACGCGTTATCAGCATGACGCTCCATTCGTAATGGCAGAGTCTCGAGACCTTGGAGAATTTGGAATGCGTTAAATGGCGATAGCGCGGCTCCCATATTACGGAGGCTTACGACCCGTGCTCTACCAATATATGGAGCTTCTAGTGCGTCCACATAAATAACACCATGATAAGACGGATCAGGAACATTGAATTGTGGGAAACGCGGATTATCGCGCCAGTCAAATTTCCCTGAATCAACAACAATTCCACCAATCGTAGTCCCATGACCACCGATGTACTTAGTCAACGAGTGAATGACAATATCTGCACCAAACTCAAAAGGCTTGCAAAAATATGGCGTCGCCACAGTGTTGTCTACGAGGAGAGGTATCTCGTTTCGGTGAGCCATTTCGGACAGAGCGCCGATGTCAACGATGTTTCCAGCTGGGTTTCCAATTGATTCACAAAAAACGCCCTTTGTTTTGTTATCAATTAAGGCTTCAAGCGCCGCTAGATTGTCGCCCGGAGCCATCCTGACCTCGATAGCTTGTTGTGGGAACGTATGGGCAAAAAGATTATAGGTGCCGCCATAAAGTTGGCTGACGCTCACGATATTATCCCCCGCCTTGCAAAGGTTTGTTATCGAAGCCGCAATTGCCGCCATACCTGACGCCATACAAAGTGCTGCCATACCACCCTCGGTATCAGCAATTCGCTGCTCCAACACGTCACAGGTAGGATTCATTATCCTCGAGTAAATATTCCCCGCCTCAGCAAGATTAAATAAATCAGCTCCATGCTGTGTATCCCTGAAGCTGAATGAAGTTGTCTGGTAAATCGGCACTGCCACAGCATTTGTAGCAGGGTCGTCATTAAAACCAGAATGAATAACCTGTGTTTCAAATTTCATTTTAATGCGCTCCTATTAATATTTTTCATGTTGTTGCCTAATCAAAATGTAAGCCTCGCCCCAAAACTAGCCAAATATCAAATTACTATTCCCCTTTTCGTCTAAAGGAAATGGGAAGAACCGTGGTGACCATATCTATATGAATACGCATACAAGATCATCACCATTGACCTAGGTTGCTGCTGAGTAAGGGAAGTTAAACTAAAGAAACACTAACATCCTTTTAGCAGAATTTATAACGCACCCGCAAGCTGAACAAATCGGTGCTTAATAACTATAAAAGATTCCCATCTAACTAGGCAAGCAGTTAGTATATATTTTATTAAAATAGTGCTTTTCAAACCCCGAAAAAATTGCTAAAGAACTAATATTAAATTATGAGCAGTAAATGATGGAAATAAATCAAATGGAAAATGGGCACAACCGCGTGTTGGTCATTGGTGCCGGATTTGGAGGTTTATCTCTTGGCATACGTCTTCAAAGTCTGGGATTTAATACCACAATCGTCGAAAAGTTAGATGCGCCAGGCGGGCGAGCTTACGTTAAAAAAATAGGTGGTTTTGTGTTCGATATGGGTCCAACTGTGATCACAGTACCCCATTTTATTGAGGAGCTATTCGAGCTCACGCGAACCGAACATAATTTAAATAACCCCGATTTTCCGTCTGATATACTTCACTCAGACAAATTAGTACCGCATAGTGAGACAAGTAAATATATTACATTAGTTCCTATAAAACCATTCTATAGAATCTACTTTGATGACAAAAGTTACTTTGATTATGACGGAGATAGCTCTAATACGCGGGCTCAAATAAAAAAAATTGCGCCAGAAGATCTTGAAGGCTATGAACGTTTCCATGAGGATGCAGAGGCAATTTTTAAACGTGGATTTTTGGAATTGGGCTATACCTTTTTTGAAGACTCAAAAACGATGCTCAAAGTTTTACCAGATCTCCTAAAACTGGATGCAGTGAGAAACTTATTTTCTTTTACCAGCCGATATTTTTCCAATGAAAAACTCCGACAGGTTTTTAGCTTTGAAACGTTGTTAATCGGCGGAAACCCACTAGCGGTTCCAGCAATTTACGCAATGATCCATTTTGTGGAGAAAACCTGGGGGGTTCATTATGTGATTGGTGGAACGGGAGAATTAGTAAACGGACTGGTCAAAAAATTTGAGCAATTAGGTGGATCTATTCGCTTTGATTCAGAGGTTGCGGGTATCGAGGTCGATCAGAGAAAAAGCATTTTTTCTCTGCCAAGGGTGACTGGCCTTAGGTTGAAAAATGGAGACAACTTATCCGCTGAAATCGTAGTGAGTAACGCTGATTACGCAAACACCTACATGAAGCTTATCGAACCAAAGCACAGAAGATGGAATAATAATTGGAAAATTCGGCGGATGAATTATTCTATGTCGCTTGTCGTAATCTACTTCGGTTTCAAGGCAACTCAACAGTTGGACCTCAGACACCACAATATTATTCTGGGACCCCGCTACGAGGAATTATTAAGCGATATTTTCAAAAGAAAAATTTTAGCGGAAGATTTTAGTCAGTACCTGCACATACCAACAATCACGGATCCATCACTCGCCCCTGACAACCATCACGCAGCATATACTCTAATTCCAGTACCAAATAATCAAAGTAACATCAACTGGGATATTGAGGGGCCCAAGTTGACTGAAGCAGTTTTACTTTTCCTTGACCGAGAGGGGTATATTCCGGGCCTACTGAGAGATCTAGTTTTCAGTGAGTTTATTACCCCAGACTATTTTGAGAACACACTAAACAGTCATGTTGGTAATAGTTTTGGAGTTGAGCCGAAGTTAACTCAATCTGCATTTTTCCGGCCCCATAATCGATCCGAGGATATCGATAATCTTTACCTAGTCGGGGCAAGCGCTCAGCCTGGAGCGGGCACTCCAAGTGTGATGATGTCTGCCAAAATGACGGCACGCGCGATTGCGAGAGATTTCGAAAAGGATATCTCTCATTGGAGAGAAATAAAAGCTTCCAAAATTTGTTAGGTGATGGGAAGGTTTAATGTGCATTTTATGTAACCATGCTCAAATATCATTGTACTAATAATGCCGCAGAGCCTATTATTTTGAGGAGACCTTTCCTGGATCCTCCAAAAGATAGACCTTAGGTGTCGATCTGACGTTTTGAAATTCAAATCTAGAGAAGCCTTATGAAGAAAAATATTTTTAGTGACGAAAAAAAACAACCTACTTCCCTCGGTGGTATTGATTCGGCAGCCAAGATAATGAGCCTGTTGAAGATGGATATTGCCAATACAATTATCGAGGATATTGCTAAAAAAGATGAAGACCTTGCAATCGAAATTCAGGAGAATATGTTTTTATTCGAGACTTTAGCCAATATTGATAATCGGGCGATCCAAAAAATCTTGCAAAAAACGCCCAACGATCAACTAGCTGTTGCCTTGAAGGGCTCTAATAAAGCTATCCAGGAAAAATTTTACAAAAACATGTCGCAACGAGCGAAGAAGAGGTTGAGTGATGATATAGATATGTTAGGTGGTATTAGAGCTTTTGATATAGAAACGGCTCAGAAACGCATTACACAGATTGCCCGCAAATTAGCGGATGCTGGAGATATAATACTCGAAATAAATCGACAAGATTTTGTGTGACTTTGACGGGGCTTAAAGCTATTGACGCGAATGATACTTCACCTCACGGCTTCCGTTAAGTTGAGCACCATTCTCCCTCTTCGTGCACACTACACGATCTCTCCAAGAGTCATATTTTTTATTTTCAGCATAGCACCCAGCAAACCCGACTTATCACCCAGTTCAGGGGCTTTTATAAGTGAAAGCATTTCTTCGAGAGTCATTAGATCAGTAACGTAGCCATTTAGTGCTTCAAGCGTTTTCACTCGCACCAAATCTATTAACCCTGGAGTCTTCATAACTCCACCTCCAAGAATTATTTTATCGGGTGAAAAACTTAGTATTAACATTTTTACCAACTGTGCAAGATACCCAGCCTGAAGAACATGTCCTGCATGCTCCGCAGGCAAATCAGTAAGTGACTCTCCCCAACGAGCTAATATTGCTGGACCGCTCGCCAGACCTTCCAGACAATTGCCATGATATGGACATACACCTTCAAAGAGATCACTGCATGGCTCTTGGTATAAAGAAATATGGCCGATCTCTGGATGTGTTTTTCCTCTAAACACAACCCCATCCAAGACGATACCAACACCTATTCCGGTTCCAATAGTGACGTAGACAACATTCTTGGAATCTCTTCCAGCGCCGAAATTCGTCTCCGCAAGGCACGCGGAATTTACATCCGTATCAATAGCAATCGGACAGTCCAGAATGTTGAAGGCTTGTTGAAGGTTAAACCCCACCCAACGTTGCTTGGGTGAGTTTTGAATACAACCGAAGTCTGGCGACGGGAAGTTGAGATTAATTGGGCCGAAAGACGCTATTCCCAGTCCTCTTATTCTGCCAAATGTTTTCTTTGACTCGTTGATAAAATTTAAAAGGGTTTTTACCGTTTCCTCTGGGAATTTTGTCGGAATGGTAATCTGATCAATTATTCTTATGCCATCTCCAACGCCCGCTATACATTTGGTGCCACCAAGCTCTACTGCGGCTAAAAAACAATTGACCATAACACGAAATACTACACTTCCCAGTTGTGAAACATATCAAACAAATCTCAAGCGCAACCTAAACAAGCTAAAAGATGGCCCATTCTCGCCAACAAAAAAATCTAGAATAATACAACCAATCGAAATCTTTCAGGTTGAGTTTACACGATCCTTGTCACGCTTGAACCAGAGCCCCGACAAATAAAAGCATGGGACTGCGAGGTATGAAAACAAAGTGGTAGTCAATATGACTACACTATACGGTTGCTCCCAGCCCTGAGAAATGACCCAGTCGACAGCAATTCCAGTTCCGGTAATACCTATGCCCAAGCCCACTATATTGAATGACATTATGGTGAAGGCCACAGTAGTTGCCCTCACCTGAGCGGGAGCCAGTTCCTGCAGTGTCGCAAAGATTGGGCCATAAATTGCTCCCATCTGAACTACCGAAAAAAACAAACCAATAGGGATCCAAATGGAACCCTCTTCAGAAAGTCTAAATGCAAAAACGAAAGGAGAAAATATAATCATGATTATGCACAGGAAAGCCGGCCTCCCAAGTCCCGTTTTTGTCATCAATCGATCTCCACCGATTCCACCAAGCAAGCTTCCTATTATTCCTCCAGTCAGAACCAGCCAACCTGTAAGCCGCGCGATTTCATCGCGCTCGTATCCTCTCTCATTTACAAACCATAGCTGATCGAAAAATGTGCTTCCCAATAATATGTGAAATATTGTGCCTCCGACAATGGTTAGCATGAGCGCGGGCGAACGAGCGATTATTTGAAAGGTTGTCTTAACAACGGATTTCAATGGTAGCGTGTCGACTGATAAATCGACCTTCTCGAAACTACGTCTTGGCGTCTCTTTCATTAAGAACATAATTGCTGCCAGAAGAATACCGATTCCTCCAAGCAGATAAAAACAAGCCCTCCAGCCAATCATGGGACCAAGATATCCGGCGAGCAAGAGACTCAAACCACCACCGATTGGCGCGCCCATATAGTAGATACCCGATACAAACCCAAGTCTACGCTCAGGAAATCGATCTGCTATGATAGACATTGCACTCGGTGTCATAACAGCCTCTCCAATACCAATAAACATTCGAGGGATTGCCAAACTCATGAATCCTTTTGCCATCCCAGATACCGCAGTCAAGATACTCCAGAGGGCTACTCCAGCAGCTATTAATCTAGTGCGATTCATGGTGTCGGCCAGCATTCCCATGAAAAGCCCCATTACAGAGTAAAAAATTAAAAAAATAAGTCCAGTCAACAGTCCAAACTCAGTATTGGACAACTGCAAGTCCGGGACTATGTAATTAGCGAAAGATGACAACAGCATTCTATCAACAACATTTAACACGTTTAAAATTGTCAATAATAACAAGAGCCACGCATCGGTGAGTATTGAACTTTCAGATTTTTTGCTGTTCATTATATCCGTAACCCGCCTTTTACGATTGCTAAGGCGCTATTTCAAGAAAAATCCAATGTAAAAAAATTCGTGAAAAAAGCTACCCTCGTGAACCAAATCTTAGCTACACACATACCCAAGAATAATAAATTATGACGAATTCTTGTGTACGTCGGGTTCTCGTTTCAGGAGCGGCCAACATCCTTTTCGATTTAGACTACTCTTAAAATCTCATTAAAGCTATCAGTAAAAATTATCAATGTATAAATTATAGGTTTCTGGTTTACCTTAAATGAAAACACGAAATGAGATATTTTGACACGCAAAAACAAAACCTCATAAAATTCTTAGTATCGACAACAAAAATGTCAGTCGCATGATCTGAAGATTCCCCAAAGTATGGGGGGCGTTATTAGTGGAAAAAGATATCTACGTAATTGAGCAAAATTTTTATAAATCACTTCAGTCCTAAGGCGTCATAGTCAAAACAATTTTGCCCAAAGCACTTCGATTGGCTATTTTAAAAAATGCGGTTTGGTACTCATGTAGCGGATATGTCTCAGTTATTAGCGGTGAAAAAAGTCCCCTCTGAATCATATTGGTTACCTCACTAAAGTTTTGATGCGAAGCGTCGGAATCGCGGCTTATCCATCCACCCCAATTAACGCCAATCAGCGAAGCACCTTTCAATAAAGCAAGATTCAGAGGAATCTTGGCTATTTCTCCGGCTGCAAATCCGATCACAAGAAATCGACCATCCCATGCAGTTGCCCTGAACGCTTGTTCTGAAAACTTGGCTCCTACGGGGTCACAAACGACATCTGCACCTTCACCATTGGTAAGTTCTTTAACTCTTTGCTTTAGATCCTCACTTAAATAATTTACGCAGAAAGTAGCTCCAGCTTGACGAGCAAAAGCAAGTTTTTCCTCAGTGCTAGCCGCCGCTATAACTCTCGCCCCCATGGCCTTGGCCAGCTGAATTGCGGCGATCCCCACTCCCCCAGCGGCACCGAGAACTAAGACTGTTTCTCCATATTGTAACTTTGCGCGTTGTTTCAACGCGTAAAAACCGGTCCCATATGTTGTTGCAAAGCCCGCGCCCTGTTCAAACGAAAGATTTTTCGGTTTCAAGAATGTGCCTAATTCCGGCACCGCAATCTGGCTCGCAAAACCACCCATATGAACCGCAATTACTTCATCACCTACCCGCCGAGATTTCACTGAACACCCAACACGCGAGACAGTGCCGGAGATTTCTGTTCCGGGAACAAACGGCAAAGAAGGCTTGTGTTGATACACTCCTCGAATGGTGAGCAAATCTGGGAAGTTTACCCCGGCCGCTTTTACTTCTATGACCACCTCTCCAGCAAGAGGTTCTGGATTAGGCAAATCGCTTAGTGAAAGGTCTTCAAACGAACCAAAATTATTACATACTAATGCTTTCATCGCTCTGGTTGCCGACTTCTAAAAATCCGAATATTCAATCACTACATCGAAGAAAATGTCTACAATAAAAACAGCGGACTTCGAATTTAGATAAACGGATGATAAACCTCCTTATGAAATCGATTTTCATTTTTTACACTCAAATTAGCGTCACTTTAACGAAAGTAAACTATAGCTATGTAAGTTACACTAAAAAATTTCTCATTAAAATATTTACTATGAGTTTATCGGCAAAATGGCGGTCCCTGCAAGAATCGAACTTGCATCTAAGACTTAGGAGGTCCTTGTTTTATCCATTAAACTAAGGGACCACAATCAGAGCCGTGAGGAGTTTACCGAGTTGTTTGATCTGTTGCACTAAATGTTCGAAGGCGAGTCATAGTTCATGAAATAATTTCCATCCATTAGGTCAACGTATATAGTGGTTTAGCTCTGGTTTAATTAATAGTAATCTTTAATTATGGTGCAAAATAATCTAACCAATTTGTGCAAAGTGCCACCTTGGTTTCAAAAAAAATGCAAAACACTCTTATCTTCTAAAAGGCACGTCGTCTAATAATGAATGTATTATTGATCGATAAAAAAAATATCAGAACCGATCGTACGATAGTTTCAGGAAGGCAATTTGATCATTTAAAAAAAGTGCTACGTGTTAGCGTTGGTGATAAAATTCGTGTAGGAGTGATTAACGAGCTACTTGGTACCGGAATAGTCGAGAGATTCGAAAGGGATTACATTTCGCTTGCCATTTCTGCGAATTTACCTCCGCCAAAAGCTATTCCTGCAACAGTTATACTGTCACTACCACGACCAAAATTTTTAAACCGCATCATGCAAAGTCTCGCCACCATGGGCGTAAAAGACATCCATGTGATTCATTCCCAAAGAGTAGAAAAAAGTTACTGGAGTACCCCTCAACTTAATTTATCTCGAATTGATGAAAATTTTATATTAGGGCTAGAGCAGGCTGGTGACACTGTTGTTCCAAATATTACTTTACACAAACGATTTAGACCCTTTGTCGAGGATGTATTACCGCATCTGATGAATGATAGAAAAGCTTTTTTGGCGCAACCAAGATCTGAAATATCATGCCCAATATGTATAAATCAACCCAGCTTATTAGTAATTGGACCAGAGGGCGGATTCATACCCTATGAAGTTAACAAATTTGAAAATATCGGATTTCAGGCTGTAAGTATTGGGGATCGGATCATGAAAGTAGAAGTTGCAATACCCATGTTAATATCCCGTCTTTATCCAGGTCAATAAAGACTATTGACCATCAAGAATACGTACAATCATTTGATTATAATTCGCTAGAAAATTCAGATATGAGAAAAAATGGAACAAGTGCTAACAAAAGCTATAACCTATAACAATAACTCAACAGTGCTTTTCGAGTTGTTGTCTTGTCAACCAGATGCAATTTGGTTAGATTCGTGCCAGCCCCATAGTCAGCAAGGAAGGTATGATATAATTTCGGCATGCCCAGACCATGTGGTTGAAACCTTCGGTAGATATTCCACCATAACTAGCGAGAAAAAGTCTTATACATCTTTTCGTGACCCGTTCGACATAGCAAACGATTTATTAGAACCACTAAAAAAATATAGGCCATCCAAGGAGATTAAAACACCATTTGTGGCTGGAATTCTGGGTTATTTTGGCTACGATCTCGGACGCCCTTATTTTGAAATTGACAACTCTACAAAAGCCGAATCAGCTCTCCCAGATATGCGGATCGGTAGATATCTATGGGGATTAGTTGTAGATCACTCAGAAAAAACTGCATATTTAAATTTCCATCCGAAATGTTCGATGTTACTGAGAGAGACGATCCTTAAAACCTTCGAGCGCTTTGACTTGATAAAGCAAAACCACCAACGATCATTCACATTAGAGGGCCCATTCCAACCGAAAACCCTGAAAATTGACTATCTAGAAAAAATAGCGAAAATTCAACAATATATAGTCGCGGGAGATTGCTATCAGGTAAATCTCGCGCAACATTTTTCAGCTTCCTATGATGGAGGTATTTTTACCGCGTATCTTGCGCTCAGAGAAAAATTGCCGTCGCCCTACGCTGCCTTTTGGAGTTGGGGAAATTCAAAGGGAGTTATGAGTTTATCGCCCGAAAGATTCTTACAAGTCAGAGATGGCTATGCCGAGACAAAGCCAATCAAAGGCACCACGAGTCGCGGCGTCAATGACATGCAGGATTACGAAAACGCCCAACTTCTTTTGAATAGCGAGAAAGACTTAGCAGAAAATTTAATGATTGTTGATTTGTTGAGGAATGATCTCAGTAAGAATGCTGAATTAGGTACCGTTTCAGTGCCGAAACTATTTGCTCTAGAAAGCTTCCCCAATGTCCACCACCTAGTTAGTACAGTTACATCGAAGCTCAAATCAAATGTCTCTCCATTTAAATTATTGAAAGATTGTTTTCCGGGGGGATCCATAACTGGAGCTCCCAAGCAGAGGGCTATGCAAGTTATTGAAGAGCTAGAGCCAGTCAAGAGGAACGTATATTGTGGAAGCATTGGTTATATCAACGCTGACGATACTATGGATACCAATATTGCAATCAGAACAGTCGTCGCAGACGGGCAGACCTTACATTGCTGGGGCGGTGGCGGGATTACCGGGGACTCAGACCCTTCGACGGAGTACCAAGAGTCTCTATCGAAGATAAATACATTACTTAAAACAATCGAAGATCTGTAAAGAGTTTTGTTGTCAATCCCTCATATACCTGAAAGTAAAGTTCACTCTAGCGTCCTCAAGTCCACGTGATTTTGCAATCCTGTGTTTCCAGAAACTTTGCAACCCGGGGCCCATTAAAAGCAGAGAACCGTGGGGTAATTTGAGCGATATCCGATCACCAGTTAGATTGTGCCGGAGATCGAACTTGCGTTCAACACCCAGAGAGAAAGATGCAATAATAGGGTCATTACCCAGAGAAGTTTCGTCATCTGCGTGCCAGTCTACGCTATCATTTCCATCCCTATAATAATTTACAAGAGCTCTGTTGAAATTAGCTTTGGTCTGTATTTCGATTGACCTTCTGAGTCTCTCCATCCAAGATGGAAACTCTACGGCATCCAGCCGTATACTAGAATATGTATAGCTCGTTCCTGGAGTACCGAACCAATTTTGCAACCTTGGGATGGGTATTTTCCGTCCCATCATCCGGATGGTATCATGTCTCCACGGTGTATGCTTTATTGCTCGCTCGAGAAGTAAATCGGCCTCCTTTGAGGGCATCCAATGAGGCCAGAATCGAATATAACCCGATCGCCCATCGGATAGAATCATGGGAATATTTTGCTCTTCAAAAAGATCCATAGACAGATGGCTCAAGCTCCAGTGAAATTTCAAAAACGCTCAGAACCCGCTGTTTAACTGATTCAGAAAACTGTAACAACTCCCTTGAGGTAGCGTTACCATAATTCACTAATACTAACGCCTGTTCTGACGACATACCAACATTGCCGGAACGAAAGCCTTTCAGCCCACATCTCTCGATTAACCACCCAGCAGAGAGTTTATATTTCGCTCCGTTACTTTCGAATACCGGAGCAGCGGGATGATACTCCAAAAATCTTTTTACCGAGTCCCGATTGAGGATAGGATTTTTAAAAAAACTTCCCACATTTGCAATTATTGAAGGATCTGGAAGCTTTTTCTTCCTGATATCCGACACGGTACGGGCAACTCTATGAGGTGTAATAACGCCACTTGATTTTTGCATCCCTACCTCTAGAGCGTCCCGAAGAAGAGGATAATCGCACTTCACGTTGGCGGTTAAAGAAAGCTTGATTTTAACCTCAATAATGATGAATCTAGTTCTGCCTTTTTTCTTGAAAATACTGTCACGATAACCAAATTCACATAATTCATGTGACATTGAATTCACCTCTCCTGTGCGCAAATCTAAGGCATCAAGGGACACAAAAACATCAGATAATTCGACGCCATATGCACCGATATTTTGAATTGGTGCGGCACCAACACTCCCTGGAATTAGCGCAAGGTTTTCAATGCCATACCAATTGTTACGCAAAGCATATTCGACCAATTTCGACCAATCTTCACCGGCAGCAACAGACAAGGTCACATGATTTCCATTGATATTATGATGAACACCTTTAAAATTAATAATAATTACCAGCCCTGACAATTTATTTTTTAGTACAACATTACTACCAGCGCCAAGTACGGTAATTGTTAGCTTTTTTGACCTTGCAAAACCAAGCACCTCTTTGAGCTGTTCAGTGTTTTGAACCTCACAAAAATATTCAGCGATAGACTCCAGCCCGAGCGTATTATTTCGCAGTAAGCTACGGTTATTTATGATCTGCAACGTCATAAATGATGCTTTACAATGTGCTGAAAAAAGTTTTCACCCGCCTCAGATATTAAATCGAGCACGAGTTCAAAACCTTCGTTCTGAGAATAATAGGGATCGGGGACATCGTAAAAATTATTCCTTCCAAGAAATTCTAAAAATAAACCTAAGTGCCCATCAAAAGACCCAGGGCAATCACGCTTTAAAGAGTTCAGATTTTGTCTGTCCATTGCCAAAATATAGTCAAACTTGAAGAAGTCAGAGGAACTAATCCGACGGGCACAAAGGTGTCTAATGTCAATACCGCGATTTAATGCTGCATCTATCGCTCGCTGATCTGGCGGATTACCCACATGCCAGTCACCGGTGCCGGCAGAATCTATCGATATCCTGTCAGACATACCATGTTTTTTAACCATCTGTCCAAATACCCCCTCCGCTGTAGGTGAGCGACAGATGTTTCCCAAGCAAACAAACAAAACAAAAACCATAGCGCATTTATTACATAAATTGATTTTATAAATTTCTAAAAAGCTCGTTAATTTTTAACAAATCTTCCTTAGTATCGACACCGGGGGGCACATCGCAACAAGCGTTCATAACGTGTATTTTAACACCCTGACACATAAACCGTAATTGCTCTAATCTCTCTATTTTTTCTAGGTCAGATTGCGGTTGATTCACAAATTGTTGCAAAGTACCCACACGGTAAGCATATAAACCGATATGTCGTAATCCTTCGATTACGCCTTTATGCGATGATTTGTTTTGAAAAACTTTTGTATCCCTTGGCCACGGTATCGGAGCCCGACTAAAATACAACGCAAAACTTTTATCATCAACTACAACTTTAACAAGATTTGGATTCAAAAAATCATCGATTTCGACGATCGGAACTGATAATGATGCGACGCCAGCGGTAGGATTTTCGTAAAGGTTACGAGCCACCTGATTAATTATATCTGGCGGTATCAACGGTTCGTCGCCCTGAACATTCACAATGACTTCAGTGTCCTCGAGTAACAATTGAATTGCAATTTCATTGATTCTGTCAGTACCAGACTGGTGATCAACCCTAGTCATACGGACTTCTCCACCGAATTCTCGTGCAACAGATACAATACGCTCATCATCCGTGGCGATAATGATACGTCGCGCATTACTTTTTTGCGCCTGCTCCCAAACCCTCTGTAACATCGTTTTACCAGAGATATCACTCAGCACCTTGCTTGGCAATCGAGACGAGCCGTAACGGGCCGGAATAACTACTGTAAAGTCCACAAATATCTCATAAAAATAATGCTTTTTATCATTGCGCTATCGGATACAAGCGTTTTTCACTTAAACGGGTAACCAGTTTATCAATAACTGAAGCATCCAAGGCAGCCTCTATCTCAAGACACCACACGTCATGATCACACTCCACATCTAATTTTACGGCATCTTTAGCAGTAATAACTATATCTAACCCATCATTGAAAGATAGGTCTGCCGGCTTTAAACAACTATGGTCGTTATGTGCGTGTAAGATCACCTGAAGTCCGAGCCTCTGCAGAGACTTTTCAAAACTTTCCGGAGCACCGATAGCGGCAACCGCATGTACGATTTTTGTACCTTTCCAATGATTCGGATCACAAACCTGTCCAGTAAACAAGTTTACAAATTTAACAGGCTTATAAAAAAAATCGATTACCTGTACGTGGGGAGGATATTGCTCCCTCTTTACCTCACCATTAATAGCGATAAAATCAACCGAACGTAGCCGCCTGATAGGTTCGCGAAGCGGTCCGGCAGGGATGCATAGTCCATTTCCAAATCCTCGAGATCCGTCCACCACCACAACTTCAATATCACGATTCATCGAATAATGCTGAAGTCCATCATCGCTTAAAATAATATCGTAATTTCCTGTAGTTAAGAGAAACTTCACCGCCCGCGCTCGATCAGAATCAACAATAACCATGCATTTACATAATTTAGCAATTAGCAGTGGCTCGTCACCACTTAGATAAAATGGTGTTTCTGAGTTCACCTCTATCGGTCCTTTTTGTGCAGATCTGCCGTAACCCCTACTCACTACACCAGTTTTAATCCCCCTACGAAGAAGCTCTTTTACCAGGGAGATTAGCAAAGGGGTTTTTCCACTACCACCAACGGTAATATTTCCGATAACCACGACAGGCACCAAATTTTCACGTTTTGAAACTCTATATCGTAGAACCGCTTTCCTAATTTCAATCAATACTACAAATACAATGCTGATGGGCCACAGTACAAATAACCAAGGACTGCTCCGATACCATGACTTGGTCAGAAAATGTTCAAATGACAAGTAAATTTTACTCCATCAACATGAATTGATTTCGATGAAGATCTGCATAGCGACCTCCTTGAGCAATTAACTCCTTATGAGCACCCTGCTCAAGAATCTGTCCATTCTCCATCACCAGGATATGATCGGCCCTCTCAACAGTACTCAAGCGATGTGCTATTACAAAAGTTGTTCGATTTTCCATCAGCACTTCTAGTGCTGCTTGTATTTGTCTCTCGCCGTCAATATCTAGCGATGATGTAGCCTCATCCAGTATCAAAATTGGGGCATCTTTCAAAACGGCCCTAGCGATGGCAATACGCTGTCTTTGTCCCCCCGATAACATAACACCATCATCGCCAATAATCGTTTCATAGCGATCTGGCAACTGAGTGATGAATTCATCAGCATTTGCAATTATTGCAGCATTTCTGACTTGCTTTAGCTCAGATTTAGCAAGAGCACCATAGGCAATATTGTTGTGTATGCTGTCATTAAAAAGTGTGATGCTCTGGCTGACCAATGCTATCTGGTGTCGCAAATTACTGAGAGTGTATTCGTTGATATCTACGTTATCTAAATAAATAGAACCACTTTGATATCCATAAAATCGCATAATCAAGCTCACGAGTGATGTTTTTCCACTTCCCGAAGAACCGACAATCGCCACCGTCTGACCTGGTTCAACGGAAAAGGTAAGGCGCTTTAACACTGTTTTATCACTATCTGGGTAGCAAAAAGAAACATTATTGAAAACGAATTTCCCTCTCACTCGGTCAACACTGTAATCGCCTTTATTCTCTTCCTGATCCGCATCAAGTATCTCAAAAATTGATCCTGCAGCAGCAATTCCCCGCTGTATTGCACTATTAATCTCACTGAGTTGTCTGACAGGTTTTATCAACATTCCAGAGGCGACTAAGAACGTAATAAAACTTCCGGTAGTCATATCAGAAAGAAAAATTGGATTAAGCATTAACCCCACCACCGCAGCAAAGGCAATTGATACTAGGAGCATTACAAGCGGATTGCTTACTCCCTCGGTCAAAGACATTTTCAGATTCTGCCTACGATTAGCGTGACTGGCTAGCAACAAACGTTGACGCTCCATATTTGCGCCACCATACATTCTCACCTCCGAGTATCCGTTGACCGCTTCCTGAGTCACATGGGTCACATCACCCATTGCCGCTTGAATTTTTTTACTGATCATACGAAAACGTTTGCTGACATATCCAACTAAAAGAGCGATCAACGGCATAACTGCCAAGAAAAATATCGCCAATCGCCAATTGACATAGAATAAGTATGCGAGAAGCCCTAATACTAAACTACCCTGTTGCAAAATAGTTTTAACCGCCTTTGTACCTGCTTCAGTAACCTGCTGAACATTAAAGGTAATCACAGATACCAAGTGCCCTGACATTGATTGGTCAAAGAATTTTATTGGTAGTAATAGATATTTATTAAAAATTTCCGATCTCAACGTGTGTACTAAATAGTTTGCTATGTAGGCAAGACCATAAGTTCCGATCAGATAACCCAGACCCCTCAGAAGACTGACCGAAATCAAAAATATGGGAATAATCAACCAAGCGCGATCAGCGGGTTGGGGACCAAAAAACCAATCTGAGAAGAACGCAGTAATCCCGGTTTCGGGTAAAAATTCTTCACTCGGAGCGGAGGTCGCAGTGAGTTGCGCTACAGTGTCGGTTATGAACCCCAGTAGGTCAACAAAAGCAACTTCGGCAATCGAATGCAATATCAAACCAGTCATCGCAACTAAAATTGCGGCCCAATGGTGCGAGACATACCTCAGCAAACGCACATAAGTAAAAATAGGTCGATTAACTGTTTTTGTCATAAAATTGGATAAAAACTACCGCTGTTGAGGGATGTCGTGAAGATAATTCCACCGAAGTCCAATCCGCGAAAGTAGCGTATCGTTACTCTGAGTCATCCAGTTTCTCACTATTGTGATAATAGTACCCGACTTTGCTTTTGACAATCCCCTTTAGTTTGCTTCACTATTGTCTGCCACCATATGGACAAACATATAAATTTCACTCAAAAAAAGGTACAGTAAAGCTCGCAGTATTTGACTAAAAACCTATCTAAAATTTTACATCTTTTTTTTTGCGACTTATTAGAGGCCGAGGAGACGAGGTGGAGTGGAATGAAGTAGTTGAGGCACCCTCTTAAGTCAGGAGCTCTTTTGAAATCACCTAAGAAACTGCTCATCATCTCGCATAGTCAAAGTGGCAAAACAGATGCTATGACTAGGGAAATTATAAACGGTTGCAAGCAGCAAAATTCTGTAGAAATAATTTCTCTACCCGCTCAATTCGCGGGTCTGGAGGATTTACTTAGTTGTGATGGACTTATCTTTGGGACGCCAGAAAATTTTGGGACAATGAGCGGAATGTTGAAAGATTTTTTTGATCGCACATATTACCCTGCGCAACCTTATAAATTAAATCTTCCTTATGGACTATTTATTTCAGCGGCAAATGACGGTACTGGAGCAGTGCGAGATATTAATCGAATCTTAAAAGGTTACCCGCTTCGCCAGGTTGCAAATCCCGTTATTTGTAAGGGAATCCTTGATGACAGAGGACTCACTAGTTGCAGAGACCTGGGTCTTAGTTTGGCAATGGGACTTGACATGGGAATCTTTTGACGTCCAAAGTTCTATCCTAATGATGTCGACTCATACAAAAGCACCCACTATGAAAAAAAAACCTTAAAAATTTGCACGCAACGGAGTTAGAAACCGCGCTTGCGGGGGCGTTTACCGACAGGACGTTTCGGAAGCTTTTCAGGCGGCAGAGCAGGCGCGGTCTCAACACAAGTATAACTACGATTCACCGCTGCAACATTTGGCTTGTTGGTCACCGTTAAGCTACTAGCAGCCATCAATGTTGATTTATCGAGTGCCCATCCCTCCGTGTAGAATTCACCGACAACTCGAAACCTCACCAGGTCATCAATTTCAGTAAAAGGGATACCCCTAAATGTTTTATCGGGGGTCAAGAGCGTGTTATTGACTACCTCGATATCGAGAAGCTTGGTCTCAGGGTCTAAAACAAGGTCACGACTGTCGCAAGTGACCTTTAGCTTGTCTGATGCCGAGACACTAGAAATCCCAAGGCAAATCATAATTGCCACAAAAGATAGAAAAGTTGCTTTATATAGTTGTTTCAATTCAAGAATCGCCTTTAGCTGACAAATGCTAGCACCAACCTATAATAGTTTACCATCAAAAACAAAACCACAGTCCCCGTTCCGGTTCACCATGAGTCCCGTCAACCAAACAACCAGTTTAAGAAACACATAACCGGTATGCATGGTCTCACCGAACCGCGTGTGCCTGTAAGACATATATTGCAAACACCATCCACGCAAAGTCGGAGCCTAGGGTAGCAATTTTTGGAAAATTAAGGCATACTTCCTATATTATGTCCAATTTTTGACCTAAAATCTATTGGAGACAACTAATTGGCAGAGATTTCGAGAAGTTTAGGTAACTCCCCTGCGTTGGTAGATCAAAGATCTCGACGTCAACAGCGTATGAGTAGAGGAAATGAGGGTGTCGTTGAGAACAGGCGGGCAACTCCAAAAGTAGTAGAACATAGAGACGACTTTTCATTAGAGCGCTATCAAATTGCACGGCTGGAGGCAGACCAGCTGGCGAAGCACCTTTTTGAGATGAAAGTCAGAGACAATTTAGCTCGAGAACATGCAACGCGTAAGATCGTGTCCCCAGAGATTGATATCGACGAGATCAAACCAGGATCAGTAAATACTGCTTCAGAGAGGCTGAACCGGCAAATCGAGGAACTCATGTCCTTTGAAAATGATATGCCGATTCGTAATGAGCCACTCTTCGTAAACATAATGGTGTAGAGATTCGCATACTTAATCATCCTGCCATACTCTCAACTGTAGAGACATCAGATACAAAAACCGAATCAGACTCATCTATATAGAAGGCAAGTAGTGTCAAATCATCACGGAGTGCAGTGGAGCCTTTGTATTGATCTATTGCATCCATTACCTTACTGACCACAAGCTTTGGTTCAGATGTTTCCAAAGTTTGTAAGAGCCGCATTAGACGCTTCCTGCCAAATGCTGTAGGCCTCGGTTGTTCATTCATTACATCAGTAACACCATCTGTAAGCATGACAAACATACCGCTCGGATTATCGATAATTTGTGTGGTAAATTCAAAGTCTTGTGGTGTGCGGCGCGCGCCCACCGACTTTTTGTTGCCTTTTATTTCCTTCGTTTCATTATTGTTGACGACAAATAGTGAGGAATTAGCTCCCGCAAACTCTAAGCAACCCGACTGCCTATCTAATATGCATACTGTCCCATCAAACCCTGCATCAGAATCAGCTTCCTCAGATTCATTCTGAAAAAGCATGTCTTTAATAAGACGATTTGATTCACTCAAATATTCACCAGCAGTATTTATTTGATCATCCTCTATTGCTCGATCCACAACTGCACGAGCAATCACGGATGTAAACGCGCCCGGCACACCGTGCCCAGTACAGTCTATGACTGCAATCACGGTCTTGTTGTCAGTCGTTCTCACCACATAGATATCTCCACCAACAATATCTCTTGGTCTCCAGGTAAGATCGATTTTGAAATCATCGGGCATACGCTCAGCTCTGAGTAAGGCCCTTTGTAACTTTGCCGCATAATTAATCGAACTCTGAATCTCTCGATTTGCGGTAGAAGCTTGGTCATAAGCATCCTTCATTGCGGCCTCAATTCTTGATACCAACCAAATGACCAGCAGAACAACAACTGTAAAGACCGCTGTCCCATAAATAAAGGTACTGCCCATTGCCTCATCCTGAGCTTCCAAAAGTTTTGTTTGATCGCGTAATACTATTAGCAGCGCTTCCTCACCTTTTGCAAAATCACTAAGAGGAAATCCGAATACAGAGGCCTCAAGGCTGGTGTTCATCGCTCCGAACGTTCCATTAACTAATAATACATCTTTATACTCTCGCAAGGAATTTGATGCTTCGCCTGCAATGTCAACATCGCTAGAAATACCCGAGTAGTTATCAGTTTCGTAGTAGTTATTCAAAGTAATTGTTCTTCTGTTGAAATTTAGAGCAGCTTTTATCTCAAACTCGTATTCAAATGATTCAAGAGCCTCGAAAATATTTTTGGCCAAAACTATCGTACCAAGTTTCGAACTATCATCACGAAGGGCGACATAAAGCGCTTGATAGAGCGAGGATTCCTCCTCCTTGCCCAAATCATCGACTCTTAGGATGCCTCTCTTGACCGGAACTCTCTCTGTACGCCTCTTACTAAGCATGCCGGTTGCCGTACCCATATCCAGTTTCTCAAAATTATATTTTGCATTGTCAGCACACGGATCAATGCCATATCCATCATATGCAGTCATGCAATGTATGATTTCATCTCTCGCATCCAAGACGAAGACGGCACTTATGTTCATCTCATCTATAGGAAGCTGGAAAAGATCATCAATAAGTGTGACGATGCTATCGGTGTCACCTTGCTTAAACGCCTTATAAAGAGGGTTTCCCGATCTTATATTTGGTACTTTTTCCGACGAGGCGAGAAAATTTTCTTTGCTTTTCCAGATGGACCGATTTTCAAGGGTGCCGGTCTGCGGGTGCCACATTCCGATTGATAGATCATATGACTCACTTGAGGCAGTGTTCCAGGCTCGCTGATACACCAGTGCGGAATTTTCGAGGTTAGTTTTTTGCTGATCGTCAAGCTGATCGGTAGCCAGCCAAAAAAAGAGAGCGGCAATCGCCACATTACCAAAAATAGTTAGAGCAAGCAGCTGTATGCGTGTGGTCATATACTCTATCTTATCAACTTAGATAACTGAATATTAACGCCCTGGCTGAAAAGCGATCCTGACCGCAACGTCATCAACTTGGATGTTCTCTCCGTCATGAACTGGCGGCTGATATCTCCAGGACCTTACGTACTTTAATGCAGAGCGCTCAAATATCCCGGGGGGTTCTGCATCTACGATATGCGGATCAACAACCTTACCATCTGGTCCGATGGAAAACGCGACTATGACTTCTCCGACGTATTTATACTTTCTTGCTTTTGGTGGATATCGAAGCGCGCCTGCCCCCATCAAGGAACATTCGATACTTACCTTCTCACCACCTTCGGTATAATACCCAACATTCGTTGCTAATACTTCCGACCAAACGGGATTACTGATCAGAACGAAAATGGATAACATCGTGGTGATCGAAGATCTGAGGGGTAGAAATGAAATTTGTCTACGTTGAATCATAAATAATACTTATTCATCAATAAATTGTCTTGAAAGAACAATAAGGTTATCTTCTATACAATTGAATTTCAAGCTAAATATAGGTAAATAATGCTCCTTCATTTTTCACCATTAGTACAATTTCTCACACAATCATATTATTATCTACCGTCCAAGACAAATTTCTACCGATAGTGTCATGAGAGCACCTGTAGGGTGTACAATATTGGTTAGAAAATTTTACTGGGTCTCAATTATTTAAAAATTTGGATTCGCCTAATTTAATGTGGAGATTGTAATTGTACTGCAAAATATGGGGTGTAAGAGGTTCTCTGCCGGTTCCAGGAGCCGATACAGTCAAGTACGGTGGAAATACGACTTGCATAGAAATCAAAGGAAATAATGATGAATGCATAGTTTTAGATGCCGGCACAGGTATATTTCCGCTAGGACAGCATCTTAAAAATACTGGGACAAAAAAGATTCATTTGTTCATTACCCACACCCACTGGGACCATATTCAGGGTTTTACTATGTTTCCACCACTATTCTCTGATGATGTTGAAATAACGATCTATGGACCTAAAGACCCGAATAGTGGTTTGACCATAAGAGATCATTTGACCAACCAGATGGACCGTCACTTTTTCCCAGTGCAATTACAAAATGTACCTGCGTGTTTAAATTTCAAGGATGTGACGTGCGGCGAGAAGATTCAAGTTAATTCCTTGATTGTGAAAGCCTTCGAATTTAATCATACCGCGATTAACATCGGCTACCGAATCAATAGTAATAATCGAAGCATCATTTTTACCGGAGATCATGAGTGGGAATTGAATCCTCATCCACCTTATGACCACCGTCATTCGAGCATGGAGCAGAGAATTAATGCTGTTCGGCAAAAGACCATAAACTTCATTAAGGAAGCAGATTTACTAATTATAGATTCCGCATATACAGAAGAGGAATATTTATCACGGCATGGGTGGGGGCATGGAACGTTAGACTCAAGTATCTTAGCCGCACGCGAAGCGCGTGCAAAACAAGTTTTGTTTACACATCATGATCCAAGTAGAACGGACGACGCTTTAGAAAAAATTTTCGAAGAGTCCATAGAGAGAAATACTATCGACTCGCAGGACCCAGAGTTTCTTCTGGCAAAAGAAGGTATGGAGATAAAACTATAATGGCCCGTAATGAAGGAATATTTAATCATGAATTTATGGTTATTGAGAAATCAAAATTGGCAATTGATGACGAAGGTGACTCATCGAAAACTGACCTAAGAAAATTACTCAGAGAATACGAGAAGCTACTCAAAACGACTAGACGTCTAGTAAAACACAATGATCGTAGCGAGGAGCGCTTAAATGTCCTCGCACAAGAGGCAAGAGAAAAAAGTAATCAGCTAGAGCAACTATCGGCGCAACTTGCTAAGTATCTATCCCCTCAGGTTTATGAGTCAATTTTTAGCGGCAAACAAAAAGTAAGTCTTGCTAGCTCTAGAAAAAAACTTACCATCTTTTTTTCTGATCTTGTTGGGTTCACACAAATAACGGAAAGTCTAGAGTCAGAGGACCTCACAGCAGCGCTTAACTATTATCTCGACGAAATGTCGGCGATCGCGCTCAAGTATGGAGCTACGATAGACAAATATATAGGGGACGCAATAATGATCTTTTTTGGTGATCCAGAAAGCCAAGGTATAGCCGAAGATGCGTTTCGATGTGTATCAATGGCAGTTGAAATGCAAAAAAGATTGGAGGAATTGACCGATAAATGGGCGCACTTTGGCCTACAAGAACCTTTTAAGATGAGAATAGGAATTAACACTGGTTTTTGTACTGTGGGTAATTTTGGCTCTGAAAATCGATTAGACTACACGGTTATCGGGGCTGGAGTAAATATGGCTTCAAGGCTGGAATCAGCCGCAGCCTCTGGATCTATACTCCTTTCTTTCGACACCTACAATCTTGTGAAAGACAAAATTTCGTGTAGAGAGTCTGAGAGAATCAACCTAAAAGGCATAAGTAACCCAGTAAGAACATATGAGGTGGTTGAGGCGGAAAATACAGGACCCGTAATCACAATTAAAACTCAAAACTCGTTTTTGCAAGAGCAACTTTCAGGTTTAACAAAACAACAGATTGATGAACTGAGCGCATCCCTGACAAACGCACTCGATACCCTACGTGCCCATGTTGAGATATCATCTTAACTTGGTCATTCAGGCTTATTCACCCACCCACGATATATAAACAAAGTCTGGTCATTGCGCTCTTCGAACACGAAATCGAATCGTGAACTTCTCCTAGCAACCTCGATAAAACCAAGCCCTGCGCCAACACTGCCCTCCGGCGGCCCTTGCTTTAGTCTCTGCTTGTAAGCTACTTTGAGCTCAGCCGCATCCATGTGCTTTAACTGAGTCAGTATTTCCTCTAAACGTTTTCGACTGTTTCCATCAACCTCATTTACAGCCTCGATGAGGAATCCGTGGCTGGTATGACTAATTGAAACAGATCCAACGCCACTTTTATCCAGACGATCTAAGGAGTATCGGATGATATTTTGTGCCTGTTCCACGAAGATACTGAACACTTTATTGGTAATCGGTGAAGTACTATCGGTCTCTGTCAGCTGGCCCTTTACCACAGAAGATAGACTTGTGAGTACTTCTTCAGATAGCGGACCTGCATAGCAAAAGAAGGTACCTCGAGTAAGCATAAGTTCATGCATCTGTACAGTATCACTATTCATAAAATCCCCTACCAATGAGAAAACGGCAACAATTAGCCTATTGATTCTAATTTAAAATTCACGTGCTCCAAATCTTCTTCGAACTCCTCTCCGGCCTCTTCCATAGTGTCATCGTCTTCCCTATAACGCCACACAACCTCAATCTCAGTACCGTCACCGGCACTTTCGTCAAGATATTCGAAAAAATCATAAAAGAATTTTGCGGACGAGCTGTTAAAGTAATACAGCTCAATAATTACCTTATACTCTTCCGCATCCGATATACCTTCCTTCAAATGACTAATCACAGGAGCGGAAAACTCGGTAATATCTTCCGGATAACATTCACCTTTGATGGTGCATAGGCCTGTCGAAAAATTGACTGCAGGGGTTCTCGATGTCGCTGGAATTTTCATAACAATACCGTCTAAGTAATATATTGAATGCCTTAAATAACGCCCTATCTGACGCCTCAGTATAGATTCAAAGTATCAAAATTAATCAATTCGAATCGTAATTAACTCCTTTAAAATCCTCACTGAACAGTTTGTCTGCTAAAGCTGAGCTGGTTCGCGACACTTTACCTGTGTATCTAGCCAGTTTCGCAATACCGCCCTCGCTACTCCGACTTTCACGGAGGATATTGCCGCGCACTCGGTTTTGGAATGAGGTCTGGCGTCCATACATAACGGCACCGAACGTCTTCAAAAGTTCAATCGCAATTTTCGGTTTAACATTAACAAGAGCATCAAATTGCGGCTTAGTGAGGCACAAGCAATCAGCCGGTTCCATCACAACAACAGTCGCGGTGCGTTCCGCGTCGGTCATTATACTCACCTCTCCAAGTATACCTGGGCCAGGAAAAGTGGCTGTATGCAGTACAACATCGCTACGGTTAATTTGAATTTTCTCGAAAACAGAAAACGTGCCGCTTAAGAGGAAATACATATCCTCATCTTGGTCACCCTGCTTAACCATAACATGGCCCTTCTCAGCCCTTAACTCATCGAGATAGGGTAGTAGTGTGTCTACACCGCTCTCCCCCAACTGGGGCAAGAGAGTAATCAAGGTATCACGCGACCCAACTATCGGCATATCCGCATCCGTCAATGAAAGAAAAAAATAAACCCTGTGTTTAAGAGGTGCCTAGATCTAATCATATATATCGCGAAGCGCTTTCGCAATCTCCTCTGAATTGTAAATCGTTTTAAACTTAATCTGTCTAACTCGCAAATCCTCCCTTATTTAAAAACAACATTGGCGTTATATCGAGTAAATGTGGCACACTAAGGTGGTAAAACAGTAGGAAAAAACACAAGGAATTTCCTTAAAATTCAGTGTAAAAATGGCACAACATCTCTATAATAACCGCGATATGTATTCGGGATAGTACAACAACTTTGCCTGCTTTTTACGGTATCGATGACGAACCAAAAAAATGCAGATAGATAAGGCTAATCAAGAGATGAATGCCAAAAAGCCGGTCCAAACAAAGGAGAAAAAAGTGCCTTACCAAGGAACTGTAAATTGCTCATGGCAAAATTGGGTCCGCCTGCCGCATCGGCGCAGACTGGCACTCATAACGTTTGCGGTTTTAACTGCTGGACCGTTAGCCGCGCAAGAAACCGTAGATCTATCGGCGATTAAGCCAAAGGACACACATCCGGTCATTGAATCAATTGTGGTTACGGGCTCACTACTACCTAAGGGTGATTTTACCTCCAACGCGCCTATCACAACCATTTCTTCGGAAATGTTCGAGATGTCAAATGCGACTAATGTAGAAACTATGATCAACTCCATGCCACAGGTCATCGGTGGGACTGATAGGACCTCTAATTTCGGATTCGGCCTCGCGTCAGCTGAATTGAGAGGCTTAGGATCGCAAAGGACACTCGTATTGCTCAACAGTCGAAGGTTCGTGCCAAGCGTCGCGGACGGAGGTACGGTTGATCTAAACTTCATCCCCGTAGGCCTTATAGATCGTGTTGAAGTTCTAACCGGCGGTGCGTCTGCGGCCTATGGCTCGGATGCTATGGCAGGGGTTATTAATTTTATCCTCAAAGACGATGTAGAAGGCTGGGAGGTGAATATCGGAAGTGAGACCGCGTTTGACCAGCTAGATGCAGGAATAACCAATTTTAATATCACCAATGGTGGAAGCTTCGCTTCGTATCGTGGGAAGTATATGATTCATCTCGACGTTACCGATCGCTCGGTTGTCAGTTATTCCGACAGAGAGCTTACAGACACTCGTTTGGTAGATCATTATAACGACGAGGGCCAAATCCTGGGCTTTCGAGATGAAGGTATAGAGGATGTCCGCGGAGGCTCCCAGTTTCCAGGCACGTCAAGCTCTGGCTTCTTTGATGTGCGGATAATGGGCTTATCACCAACTGCCCCGCTTGGTTCATTTGATGCCAGTGGGAATATTGTTGGGCTTGATGCAGCATCACTTCCCAATCTAAATGCAAACAACTCTCTTCAGCAGGCGCAAAAACGCACCGCATTTCTTGCAAACTTCAGCTTCGATGCAACCGATACGCTCACAGTTTACGGTGATTTTACTTGGAGCAATAGCGAGGTTCCGGGCACCATGGGCCCGCCAGCAATCGGTGTGCCTTTTAACCAGATGCCGTTTTCAATAGACGGGAATCCATTTATAGATCCGTCGGTGAGGATGACTCTCGGTAGGACATTAGGAACAAAATATGAGCCCGTAACAAATGACCAAAGACAGATGCTTCAAGGTGTACTCGGATCAAACAATTTTTTTCAACTAGCTGGGGCCCTAAATGAAGTAGCAGCATCCATCGGTCCTACTGCGCTCGCTGAGCTTGATAGTTGCTTTACTGGAAGCCCGGGTGACTTTCAGTACTTCGCACAAAATACAATCTTTGGTCTTGGGTTCCCTACTCTAATCCAAGACGATAATCAAAATTGTATCGGAGACATCGGATCCGGGGGTTACGCCGAGTATAATATTCCTGGTTGGCTAGGCCGGTGGATGTCCGAGATGAGCAACACCTCTTGGACTAACGATTATGAGGTGATGCAAGTAGAATTTGGGATAGAGGGAAGCTTCTCCGACAGTTGGGGCTACGACTTTTATGTGCAGAGAGGAGAAGTGTCAAGTAATGTCGTTGTTACGCCACTCATCAACAACGCTGCACTCCAGCGTGGTCTTCTAGTACGTGAGACCGAGCAAGGCTCCGGTATTGCAGAATGTATACCGTCATCGGGTGACAATTTACCATGCATTCCTGTCAATATCTTCGGATCCGGCAGCGTATCCACCGAGGCGGTTGCTTATATATCGGAGGATGGCATGCAAAACACTACTAATACACAGAGTGTAATATTCGGAACGATATCTGGCAATACAATGGGATTGTTTGAGATGCCCCTCGATGCAGGACCCGTTGGTGCAGCTTTTGGATTTGAATATCTAAAAAATGAAACTGAGGGCGACCGCAACTCTATCATGGAGCCCGGGGCATACAGCGGGTGGCACAATGTTCCCGGCGTTGTAAACGCTGAGACTGACAGCACCTCACTTTTTGCGGAATTACTCATTCCTTTAGCGAGCGGACTCCCAGGTATAGATTTTCTCGAATTGGAGCTAGGAATCAGAACATCTGACCACTCGCATACAGGAAGTTCAACAAGCTATAAAACTGCACTTTCCTACTACCCCACACCCGACCTTCAAGTCCGCGCATCATTTAACGAGGCGTTCAGATCTCCCAGTATGATTGAGCTTTTTGTACCAAATGTGCTTAGAGATGGTGTGGGGCTAGGAGATTGGTGTGCTGGATATCCTCGTTGGACACCCCCACCATTTTTGAGAGCGGCTTGCTTGGAAACTGGAGTACCTGCTGAAAATTTCGGCTCGATAGACCTTGCAGTATTTGATGTCGATAGAGATTTTGGGGGTAATCAAGACTTATTGGAAGAAACAGCTGCTACTTTTTCTGCTGGTTTTGTGTGGACGCCATACGAAATCGACGGTCTCTCAGTCAGTCTTGATTACTTTGATATTGAAATCGAAAACTTTATTGAGATCAATCCGCTAAGAATACCGATCCCCGGTGCGGGCGATGTCATAGCAGAATGCTATGATGGGTCAAATGACCTAGGTCGGCGTTCTTTCGCATGCAGTAATCTTACACGAGATTCAACGGGAAAGCTCATCAAAGTATTCACAGGTTATGATAATGTTGGCACTCATAAATTATCAGGTTTTGATATTAACCTAAATTACCAATTTGATTTTCTTGATGGTATTTTTAACTTAGTTTATGTTGGCACTAAACTACGTGAGCGTTCAATTGACAGTGAAAGTTTGGGCTCCGGAGAATCTATTTGTCTTGGAACGTTCAATAATAACTGTGGACTGAATACACCTGTGCCTAAATTCAAACATCGTATGTCGCTGGATTGGTCACACGACAGCTGGACACACCAGGTTGTATGGAAATATATTTCCTCAATCGAAGATGGAGACGATGATACCGACTATGTGACCGAATCAATAGGAAGTTATTCGACAGTCGATGTTTCATCGATCTATGACACATTTACAGGGATACAGTTCGTGTTGGGTGTCAAGAACGCTCTCGATGAGAGCGCCCCGATAATTGGCAGCAACATACAGCTTAATAATGAAATTGGATCGCCGAACACTTACCCGCTCCTCTATGACGTGTTTGGTCGAACTATATTCGCCAAGATCAAGTTAGAGTTTTAATTCACACAGCTCTACGCGTTTCTGCTGGACTACGCCATCATATCGAGCGGGAATGCAGTCCTATCAAGAGCCTTCCGCATGATGAAGGAAGACGTCACACCACTGACACCCGCAATACGAGTTATTTTCCCAAGAAGAAAGTCGTGGTAACAGTCCATATTGGGGACAACCACCTTTAATTGGTAATCGGCATCATGACCTGTGATCAAATAACATTCTAGGACCTCGTCATACTTAGATACTATGCGTTCGAAATTATCGAACCGCTCTTGGGTATGCTGATCCATGCGGATATGCAATATAGCAGTTAGGTCTAAGTTAATGGTACGTTCATTTAGTCGGACAACCCAATCTCTAATCACCCCATTTTCCCGAAGAATTTTCACGCGTCGAGAACATGGTGCCGGCGTTAAACCAACTATGTCGGCGAGATCTTGGTTTGATTGACTACCATCATTCTGCAATTCTCTTAAAATGCGTAGATCATAACGATCAAGCTGAAAGTCGCTCATAGCTATATTTTCCAAAAAAATTAATTTCTATCGATATGACGCAATAATATTGCGCTATTTAGATTTTTAATGCAATATTTAATTTAAAATTGCGTAATGATTGCTTTATACTTGTACAGCGAGAAAAGGTCTCTGATACCAATTAATGAGTATCAAGATATATGTAAAAAAGGAAATAGTTATGTTTGATCACAAAAAATATGTACCGTTTAAGCCGTTAGTGCTTTCGGATCGGTCATGGCCCGATCAGCAAATTCAGAGGGCGCCAACCTGGTGTAGTGTTGACCTCCGCGATGGTAATCAAGCACTCGTTAATCCAATGGGCGTAGAACAAAAAATGAGTATGTTTGACTTACTTGTAAAGATTGGATTTAAGGAAATTGAGGTCGGCTTTCCCTCGGCATCACAACCAGACTTTGACTTTGTACGAAGACTTATTGAAGAGGAACTGATCCCTACTGATGTGACTATTCAGGTCCTAACTCAAGCCAGGGAGGAACTAATCGAGCGGACATATAAAGCTTTGAACGGTGCCAGTCGGGCTATTGTTCATGTATATAATTCCACATCAACCGTTCAACGTGATCAAGTCTTTGTCCTACCGCCCGAGGGTATTATCAATATTGCTGCCCAAGGTGCTAAGTGGGTAAGACAAGGCGCGATGTGCAGCCCTAAAACTGACTGGATCTTTCAATATTCACCGGAAAGCTTCACTGGAACCGATAGCATTCATGCACTTGATGTTTGTAACGCTGTGCTTGACGAGTGGAGGCCTGAACTCGGACAGAGTGTCATTTTAAATCTTCCTGCGACAGTTGAAATGTCTACGCCAAACGTATTTGCCGACCAGATAGAATATTTTTGTCGGAATCTCACCAGGCGAGAGCATGTCACAATCAGCCTTCATACCCACAATGATCGTGGTTGTGGAGTTGCCGCCGCTGAGTTAGGGGTGCTAGCGGGCGCAGATCGCATAGAGGGAACTCTTCTGGGTAACGGGGAGCGGACGGGTAATATGGACATAGTCACCATGGCAATGAATCTGTATTCTCAAGGTATCAGTCCCCAGCTAGATCTTTCAAATATCGTTGAAATTATCGATGTTGTTCAAGACTGTACCAATATAGCCATTGCTCCGAGACATCCTTGGGCAGGTGAGCTTGTTTATACCGCCTTCTCAGGAAGTCATCAGGACGCCATTCGAAAATCTATTCAGTATCATAAAGAGCAAAATCAGGCATTTTGGAATGTAGCATACCTACCGATTGATCCAAGGGATATTGGCAGACGTTATGAAGAAGTTGTCCGGATTAATAGCCAAAGTGGTAAAGGCGGTGTAGCGCTTGTTCTAGAACGCGATTACAACATTGAACTGCCGAAGTGGATGCAAATTCAGCTCAGCAAAGCTGTTCAGGCTCAAGTTGAAAAAACTGGCAGGGAAATTCCTTCGAAGGATATTAAAGCGCTATATGAAAACTACTTTGTAAAGGTTGACGATCAGTGGAACTTACAACATTACCGTCTGCAGCATAACCAGCAACAGGTGGACGCCCAATTCTCGGTTGGTAACAAAAGCTTCAAGGGTCGGGGAGCCGGAGTGCTTGAAGCTCTTTGTGGTGCACTAAGCGAGCAATTCGGATGTGAGATACAGATCTTGCAGTTTGATCAACACGCCACTGGTTCTGGCAGTGATGCCGAAGCGCAAAGCTCGATCAAGGTAAAAGTTGGTAATGAATCCTTCTTCGCGACGGCCACATCAAGCGACTCGAGTGCCGCAGCACTACAAGCACTGTTAACTGCTTTTTCCAAGACAGATTTAGCTTCTTCAGCGCTTGGGGCTGCTTAAATAACCCTGCCTCGATTCAAAATATTAACGGGATCCAGGGCTTGCTTTAGGGTTCTCATAAGCGCAATCTCGGAGTCATTTCGAGATAATTTTAAATAATCCTTTTTAAGCACTCCAACCCCATGCTCTGCCGTGATTGCACCGCCAAATTCTCCAATGAGCTCCATAATATCTCTTTCAATGGCTTCACCATCGTCTACCCGATTTGCATACACAACAGCGTGCAGGTTATTGTCTGCAATATGTCCGAAAAAAAGAACGTCAATACCCTCATAATTTTCACCGAGATTTTTTAACAATGCTTTTGAGAAGTCTCCAATCAGATTTATGGGGAGGCTGATATCCTGATTTGAAACGGCGCCTTTCAAATTTAATAGCTCACTAATACCATCTCGAATACGCCAGAATATTCGGGCATCTTGCTGTGATTTGGCAACGAGTGCATCCAGAAGGAACCCCGATTCAATTTGGTGATAAAGTTCACTTTCGAACCACTCCGCTGACTCTTTAGCACGATTATCTTTATATTCCACTAAGAGATAAAATGGGTGTTGTTGCCTAAAAGGATCTGCGACGGAGGGAAGTGCTTCCAAGGCACGTCGATAGTAATTAGCCCACATCACTTCAAAACCGGTCAGCCCTCCTCCGAGCCGACGTTTTAACGCGTTAAGGACCTCAATTACTGAGTCGTAATCACTGAGTGCACAGAGAGCGGTATGCGTTGCTAGAAATTGAGGTTGTAGCTGCAACACGACACGGCTTATGATACCCAAAGTCCCTTCAGAGCCAATAAATAGTTGCTTGACGTCATATCCAGAATTATTTTTAACCATCTTATTCATAGAGTTAACGATCGTGCCATCTGCAAGGACGACCTCAAGCCCGAGAACTAGCGAGCGAGTCATCCCATAACGAATTACCTCTGTTCCACCCGCATTCGTTGCAAGATTACCGCCTATAGAGCAAGAACCCCGTGCCGCTAAATCAAGGGGTAGCACTAGGCTGTGTTGTAACGCAGCCTGCTGTAGCGCCTGTAGCGGCGTTCCCGCGAGGGCAGAAAGCGTCATCGCTACCGGATCAATATCCTGCACACCGCTCATCAACTCGAGGGAAATCGCCACTTCTCGACGCTGGGGCGTTGCACCGCCAGCTAAGCCAGTCATCCCACCTTGCACAACGATCGGCTGCCTGTACGAATTGCATAACGACACTATTTGTGACAGTTTTTCTGTTGAATCTGGCCTCAAGAGAACAGACGGGGCTACGGGTGGAGCAAGGCTCCAATCAGCGTTATGTCTCTCAGAGATGTCGCCACCAAGAACCACATTGCTCTGCCCCAATACCTGTGTGAATGCCTTTATGAGAGGGCTGGGTAACCCTCGACACTCTTGACCATGAACGTTGTCACTCAAAATGGATATCTACTAACCATCCTGCGGTCGAAACTACCATTTCCCGTCACGATCCTCGAGGCGGTTGAAGGCATCACCAATCAATACACCTAACTCACGATGCTCACCATTCTTGAGGTGCACTGCCGGACGTCCGTGCGCAAACCGATAATTACAAATAAGCGCAACATCTCCGACGTTCCATCTAATCGGTATTCCGTAGCGGTCATATACATCCAAAAACTGTTGCTTCTCTGACTCAGTCATCTCGCTATCATCACCATAAGTCAGCTTCAGGGGTCTCTCGTCTGGCGCAAGGTGCTGTACCATCGGCCAAGTATCAAACCACGTGCTATCATCTGCCATGCTACTGTAAAGCAGGTTCTTGTCCAACGCTGGAAAATATTCAAACGCAGAGATGTAATACCGAGTCTTTAAGAGGCCATTTTCTCCCCACTCCGCCTGCAGGCCACGTTTTCTCGCTTCAGCAATAGCCTCATCAGGACTTTCAGTCAGCATGGACTGTTGCCAATGATTGTAAACGCCAATATCGACCCCGCCTCTGAACTGCTTTCGGTCAGTAAGGTTTCGATGGTAGCATAATCCTCTCTGTTTAAGTTTCTGACCAAAAGGCGTCGAGAGGAGATCGTCAGTAACCTGCACGTTATCCGATACAAAGGTCTCTCCCCCTTCGCTAGGGACTTTGTAAGCTAAAAACCCGAGCATTTTTGTGCTAGAGCCGATATATGCCATCTCATGATGATAGTGTAACCAGGCGTCGAGTGGGGCTCCTACCTCATACACATTTTTTTGGAGGCTCTTCCGAGGATTGGCACCGCCCTCGTACTTACGGGTGGTCTTGAGCACCTGAGTGGCAATCAAGCGCATTGACTCAAGATCAGTGAGCCCACTGTTCACAACGTGGACTAGACCAACCCGATCAAATACCTCGCCCATCTTTTTCTCAAGAGCGTCACTCGGAGTGAGGGGACTACACCCATTTCTAAACTCGGATGCATCGATTACAAACATCGACGGATCTATTGCTGGGGTACCGGTCCACCACTTTGGTTCAGATATATTTTTTAGTGGCGCGAATGCTTCTTGATCAAACGCTATTTCCATATTTAACGCCCTCATATCGTGCATTTTCGCGAAGTGTAACTACGAATTAACTTCGCGACAACTATTTTTTTTCCAAACAAAATCCTATCGTAAATCAGCAGATGAAAAAAGACACAAACCTACGAAAATATCATGCATATCAATTACGTACGGGCTTCTAATAAAGTTCGCAAAAACTATAAAAATTTAAGTTGACTCGTCAGCTTTTTATACTGTGTTTGTAAGGTCCTTCGGTATGGTGCAAACTGGAGTGCGTTTTTCGGAAAAAAAGGTAAATCGTATCTCGATTATCATTGTCTTTACTACTAATAGCCCTATTGAGAGAATGCTTAGGCAGAAGTTATCATGAAAAAATCGACGAAGCCAAAAATTGGAGGTGGAGCAAAAAAAATCCTATACACGCTCCAAACAGCGCGCCGAATCGGACTAAGAAAATCTGCAAAGATACTGACGTCAAAAAATACCTGTAAAGCTTGTGGGCTAGGTATGGGCGGCCAAAAAGGAGGAATGACCAATGAGCAGGGTGATTTTCCCGCTGTTTGTAACAAGAGTGTGCAGGCACAATCTACCGATGCACAACGGCCAATCCCATTAGAAATTTTTGAGCATTCCCTTGCGGAAATAAGTGAGCTTTCGGCACATCAGCTTGAGCACATGGGGCGATTAAATATACCTCTATTTAAAGCGAAAGACGCCAAAAAATTTACCCCAGTGGCCTGGACTTGGGCCATTAAAACTGCAGCACACCAGTTCGCAAAAACCCTCCCCGAGAGGACTTTCTTTTATTCCTCAGGTCGCTCATCAAATGAGGCAGGTTTCGTGCTTCAGCTTTTAGCAAGGATATATGGCACAAATAATGTCAATAACTGCTCCTACTATTGCCACCAGGCCACTGGTGTTGGCCTCGCAGAAACAATAGGCGTGGGAACAGCCACGGTAGAGCTCGCTGACCTAGACGGGTGTGATTGTATTTTTGTGATCGGAGCAAATCCCGCCTCAAACCATCCTCGATTTATACATAAACTGCAAGCATGCCGAGCTCGTGGAGGACGAGTAATAGTCATCAATCCTGCGAAAGAGCCGGGGCTGGTGCGCTTTGCCCTCCCGAAAAGCCCTAAGTCACTTATTATAGGTGGAGACGAAATTGCTTCACATTATGTCCAACCCCGAATTGGGAGCGATATTGCGCTACTAAAAGGAATCGCTAAAGATATCATCGAACGCGGAAAAGTAGCAGACGACTTTATCGATAATTATACCGAGGGCTATACAGAATTTTTAAATGATATAAAGAATACCCGCTGGTCGGATATTGAGAAAATAACTGGTGTACCCAGAGATATTATTACAACGATTGGCATGGTTTACAGCAACTCCGAAAATACAGTTTTTGCATGGGGAATGGGTATTACTCATCACCAACATGGCGTAGAAAACGTCGAATACATCTCCAATATAGCCCTGCTGAGAGGGATGATCGCGAAACGTTACTCTGGCCTTCTTCCGCTTCGCGGGCACAGTAATGTTCAAGGTATAGGAACGATCGGTGTCAAACCAGTTTTAGCTGAAAGCGTGATCCACAATATAGAGAACCACCTTGGCATTGACCTCCCCTCCTCTAAAGACTCCCCAGGATTAGACACCCTTGCATGTATTGAGGCCGCTGATCGCGGCGATATTGATGCCGCCCTCATAATGGGTGGAAACTTGTATCAGGCAACTCCCAATGAATCTTGGGCCCGGGACGCCTTTGACAAAATACCGCTAAAAGTGTTTTTAACGACAACTTTGAATAGAGGCCACATTTTAGGGCTTGATAATAGCGAGGCAATCATTCTACCAGTTGCTGCCAGAGATGAAGAGCGACAGGCAACAACTCAAGAGTCGATGTTTAACTACGTAAGAATGAGCGACGGGGGAATACATCGATTGGATAACGTGCGATCAGAGGTCGATATCTTGACAAACTTTGCAGATTTACTCTTAAATCAGCGAGCGGAAGATAGTAAAATTGATAAAAAATTTGATTTTAAGATATTTGGAAGGCATAAAAATATCCGAGAAACAATCGCGGCCACCGTACCGGGTATGGAAAAACTTAAAAGTATTGATGTCGCCAAAGAAGAATTCCACGTCAGCCGCCGCCTTATCCATACTCCATCCTTTTTGAGACCAAATGGAAAAGCACGATTCATAACAAATCCTATGTCCTCAATAAACAGCAATGATACTTTTCCCTACCGGCTGATGAGTGTCAGGAGCGAGGGGCAATTCAATTCGATCATCTATGAAGAGCGGGATAGTTACCGTGGTATCGACCAAAGATGGGCTGTAATGATGAACTCGCGTGAAATCTGTCGACTAGGAATCCAAGAGGGGCAGTTAGTCAACATTAAGTCTGCATACGGAAGAATGGATGCTGTTAAAGTGTATGCGTTCGATTTACCTGATGGCGACTTGATGGCATATTATCCGGAAGCGAATATACTGACCGGTCTCGAGAGAGACTGTAGGAGTAAGACTCCCGCGTTTAAGTCTGTTCCCGTAGATATACTGGTTGATTCAACCCGGCTAGCAAATTAAAAGTTATAATGAATAATGACCACGATGCAGTGCAAAAATTAACCCACATAAATAATGATGGCGAGGCTGAGATGGTTGATGTGTCGAGCAAACCACAGTCTCATAGAACTGCCACAGCAACTTCCGAAGTGAAACTGACCCCCGAAACTGTAAAGGCAATTACTGAATCAACCATAAAAAAGGGCGATGTACTCAGTACGGCACGGATCGCGGGGATTCAAGCGGCAAAAAAGTGTAGTGAACTAATACCGCTCTGCCATCTTCTTCCAATTTCAAAAGTTTCAGTTACATTTAGTGTCCGCGAAGACAGTATAAAAATAACAGCGTTTTGCAAGACAATCGCACAAACCGGCGTTGAAATGGAAGCTCTTACCGGCGCATCCATTGCAGCACTTACTATTTATGATATGTGTAAGTCAATTGATAAGGGAATTGAGATCTCCTGTACTAAACTAATAAAGAAGACGGGCGGGACAAAAAAACTCCGAGACAGCCAATGATGAGCAAAGTTAGATTAAAATTTTTTGGGTACCTATCAGATTTATCGGAGGAAGTACCTACAGTTTTGACTGCCAAAACTCCAATCCACATTCGGAGTAAATTGGCGATAAAGTTTCCGGAGCTTGCATGTGAACTGCACTCTCCGTCTATACTTCTTGCAGTCAATAAAGTCATTGTTCAGTGGGATGAACCTCTTGTAGCTGGAGACGAAGTTGCTTTTTTGCCTCCAGTGACAGGAGGATGATTTTTTGAGGAAAATTATCGTACAGCCGCAAGATTTTAACATGAGTAAGGAATATGGATTGTTGCGACAGAGCAGTAAGGGCGTAGGTGCTGTGGTCACGTTTATTGGACTGGTGAGAGACCTTGAAAAAGATTCTGAATTAAGACACCTTTTCATCCAACACTATCCGAAAATGACAGAAAAGCTCATCAGACAGACCGTAGATGAATCCTTTGAGCGCTGGACCCTTAAATGTGTATCTGTGATCCACCGAGTCGGCAAGTTAATGCCGTCAGACCAGATAGTGTTTATCGGAGTCTCTGCCCCTCACCGAGCTGACGCCTTTTTCGCAGGTCAATTTATCATGGACTTTATTAAGACAAGAGCAACCCTCTGGAAGAGGGTCCATTATACAAATAGATCGGAGTGGGTGAGAGAGAAAGTCTCAGATACCTTGGCTGCCGACCGTTGGCGATTTACTAATGAATGAAATTTGCGGTGTCATATTGGCTGCGGGAAGATCCAGTCGAATGGGAAATGAGGATAAGGCAGAAAAGCTAGTCGCAGGTATTGCACTCATAGATCACGTGATAACCAGGATGAGGCCGCAGGTGACTAAACTTATCATCAACACAATGTCCGACCGACACCTAAAAAGAGGGCTACCTGTGATATCTGACATAGGCCAGCGCCATATGGGTCCGCTAAATGGTATTCATAGCGCACTTGTCAGCCATCACATGAAAAAACTACGATATCTTGCTGTCGCTCCATGTGACGCCCCTCTCATACCAAATAACCTATTTGCAAAGTTGTATGCGAGGTTACTTGCTACAGATTCTGACGTCTCATACATACGGTATAACAAGATCAGTCAGCCAACGTTCTCGCTCTGGCACAAAGAGAAATCTGCGGAAATAGTCTCTCAGTCCGTCCGCGGGGCAGAGAATACTAGTATAAAAGGTTTATTTGAGACCTTAAAGGTTTCTTATGTTGACTGGCCCGAGTGTTCACGAAATCCGTTCTATAATGTTAATACACCATTAGATCTTGAAAACTTGCGTATGGTTCAATGTCACTAAGTGCGAAGCAACTCCGGCGACATAACCGTCACCTAACGATTGATTCTATCGGAAAAGAGGGTCAGACAATATTTGGCGATGCGAGTATCCTTATCGCAGGACTTGGTGGACTCGGCTGCCCCGCTGCAAGTTATCTGTGTGGGGCCGGCATTGGATCGTTAACCCTGTGTGATTCTGATACAGTCGACATATCTAATTTGCCACGTCAAATGCTTTTCACAGAGGAAGACTTCGGTCAATCTAAGGTTTTGGTGGGCAAACGAGTTCTCAATCAAATAAACACCGATACCAAAATCACTATTTTTAACAAAGATCTTGACCAAAAACTCCTTGAAAATTTTTACACAGTGATACTTGACTGTACTGATAACATTAGTGCTCGTCTCAAACTCAATGCTCACTGCTATGAGAAAAAAATACCACTCGTGTCGGCCTCTGCAACCGCTTGGGACGGCCAACTTATCACATTTGACTACAGACATCACAGGAGGCTCTGTCTAAGTTGTTTCATAAATCCAGAACACCATAAATTCAGTAACTCCTGTACACAAAGAGGCGTTGTAAATTCAGTTGTTGGCATGATGGGAACTCTCCAGGCAACGACGGTTCTGCGACTTCTGCTGGGACATTTCGACCAACACGGTGAAATGATTCGGTACGATGGAAAGACTGGTCGTTTTATAACGCTCCACAAAAAACCGGATCCAATATGCTTGATCTGCTCCGCGCCGACTAACCAATCTCAAGAAGTATCTGTCAACAACGTAAATCAGGAAAATCCAGAAAATGACAACCTCCTCTGATTCAAAAAAATATCCATTACGCATCGCAATTCTCACCATATCAGACACCAGAGATCATGACACAGATAGTAGCGGTGCGTTCTTGGCAAAGGCCGTCGCGCACAAGGGTCATCATCTGCATGACCTAAGGATTGTTCGCGATGATGTTTATAAGATTAGAGCCGTTTTATCTGACTGGATTGCTAACCCCAAAATTCAGGCTATCATTACTAACGGTGGAACGGGATTCTCCTCAAGAGACAGCACTCCAGAAGCAGTGTCTCCTCTTTTTGACAAGAATATTGAGGGTTTCGGAGAGCTATTTCGTCAGCTTTCCTTCGAAGAGATTGGAAGCTCAACGCTACAGTCTAGGAGCATCGCTGGTATCGCGAACGATACAATCATTTTTTCTTTACCCGGATCTACAGCAGCATGTGCTACCGGATGGAATAAAATCATTTCAGATCAGTTAGACAGCACATTTCAACCCTGTAATTTTGTAGCTCACATCCGAGACGAAGGCTGATCATGCTCACCGTCACAGAAGCAATAAATGAGATCAAGAACCTTGCTAGTGCGGTAGCGGAGACAGATAATATTTGTATTTCAGAGAGTCTAGATCGAGTCTTGTCCTCCGATCTAATCTCTCCTATAAATGTGCCACAGAGTAACAATAGCGCCATGGACGGCTACGCCTACTGTCACAAGGATGCAGTCAGCAAGCAATTCTACCTGCCCGTTTCTCAGCGCATTACACCTGGAATGTCTCCTAAGCCCCTAGTAAAAAATAGCGCGGCTAGGATATTCACAGGAGGAGAAATACCTCTGAATGCCGACACTGTGGTAGCGCAGGAGCACTGTGTCAGGAGGAACAATGATATCGCCATATGCGAAAGCACTGCAAAAGGTTCTAACATCCGTCCTCTCGGGCAGGATATAAAACTCGGGTGTCGGGTATTCGTTAAAGGCAAATCGATACACCCTCAAGAAATAGGCATGCTTGCATCCATGGGAATATCCCATATATCCGTATTCAGGCCTCTTAGAGTCGCGATAATCTCTACCGGAGACGAGTTAATAGGAACCGAAGATGCACTGGATAAAGGTTTGATCTACAACTCCAATCTTCCAATGCTAAAAGCTTTGTTGAGAGACATCAACGCCATTGCCTATGATCTTGGGAATATCAAAGACGATAAAGGATTAATTAGTAATGCCCTCCTAAAGGGAGCAACGGAATGTGACGTAATTATTACCGCTGGAGGCATGTCGGTTGGGGAGGAGGATCACCTCAAGGATGTCATCCGTAGTCTTGGCACGATAAATTTCTGGAGAGTCCTTATTAAACCGGGAAAACCTATAGCTTTCGGAAATATAAAGGGTACTCCTGTAATTGGCCTTCCAGGCAATCCGGGGTCAGTTTTTGTAACTTTTCACGTGCTAGTGAAGCCATTCTTGTTCAAATGTCAGGGACGAACAGGTGTTGAGCCTCTGATATTAAAGGCTCGCGCGAACTTCTCTAGGGCGGGAGAAAAACGCGAGGTATACCATCGTGCTTCGACCAATACTGCTGGTGATACCGTTTCCTTACTGCCCAATCAGAGTAGTGGTGTATTATCCACTGCTTGCAGTGGTAATGTTTTCGTTAGACAGCGAATCGGGGAAACCATAAGGCATGAGGATCTTGTAGATGTGCTACCCTATTGATGGGAAGTAGCCGGTTAGGAGAATTAAATGCCCTCAACGAAAAACCTCATTGATGATTTCGGGCGAAAAATTGAGTACCTTAGGCTTTCGGTAACCGACCGATGTAACTTTCGTTGCGTTTATTGCATGTCCGAAAATATGACATTTTTAAGCCGCAGAGAAAACTTGTCGATAAAGGAGCTTTGTGACGTTTCGAAAGTATTCGTTGACCTTGGTGTAAAAAAAATACGCTTAACGGGCGGGGAGCCATTGGTCCGACCAGGGATCCTAGGCTTAATAAGTTCCCTATCTGAGCTTCAAGGACTTGAAGAATTAACACTAACAACGAACGGCGCTCTTCTAGAGAAATTTGCAAAACCTCTCAAAGATGCGGGAATCACCAGAATAAATATTAGCCTAGACACACTACAAAGGCCTAAATTTCGAAAACTATCAAGGACAGGCGAGCTTGATCAAGTGCTTGATGGAATTGAGGCTGTACAGCTTGCAAATTTCAAAAATACAAAAATAAACGCAGTAATACTCGCGGGCTATAATGATGATGAAATATTTGATCTTGCAGACTTTGCCATCGAAAGAGATTTCAATATCTCCTATATCGAAGAAATGCCCCTTGGATCAATCACA
>MDTB01047858.1_pt1 | contig 52236 bp, 54 predicted proteins | sample 811161 | NCBI WGS metagenome assembly MDTB01 (sample SAMN05326650, study PRJNA326480) | marine metagenome | isolation source: seawater | place: Mediterranean Sea | collected 2009
ATAATGATAGAAGTCTCGGGTCTTTTTTTTCATTTTTTGAATAATTTTAATTTGGAGGATATTCGCTTTTTCCAATTATCAAATCTACTAAAGAAAGTAATAGTGCTTGATGAGCATTCTCTATTAAATTATATGCCTTGCTGTTAATCCAAAAGTTTATATCGCCAAGTTTATTAAGTTCATTACCTTTATCGTTACCAGTCAAAGTAATAACCTTATCAAATCGCATCTCTTTAGCTTTTTTTGCACCGTTTAACATATTTTTTGAATTACCGCCTGCAGAAATAAATATTGCAACATCTTTCGTGTCCCCATAATATTCAATACATTTTTCTACCCATTTTTCGTATCCAAAGTCATTTGAAAAACATGTTAGTAAATCGGACTCATTATAATTTACACATCTTACTCTTGCGTTCTTAGTTAAATCCACACTAAAATGACTGGCTATTGCTGCGCTACCACCATTACCAAAAATAAGAGTTTTATTTCCATTTTTGTCTGCATTTATTAATATTTCACTAACCTTAATTAGACTTTGAATTTTTTCATCATCAAAATTAATTATCTCTCTCAGATTACTAAAATAGTCTTCAAGATATTTTTGCTTATTCATATTAATAAATTTTTGGATTTTAGTTTTGTTTAAGAATTTTTAATTGATAAGTTTTGTAAATGATTTCAATTATTAAAGAAAATAATATTGTGGAGATAATACTATATGCAAAAAATGGTATTGCTAATGTGTAAGAAGTTACTAAACCTGACAGATTTAAACCGTACATGCCAGTCAACCAGACGCCAAAATTAGTTATAGTAAAAAAAATGAAAGCTCCTACCATTGCTCCTGATAATCTAGTGACGAAAGTTTTAGAAAAACGATTTGCAATTAATCCTATTAAAAAAACACTTCCCCAAGTGAAAAAAGTTCCAGTATGATATCCAATTATAAAATCTGTAATTGCAAAGCTAATTAATAATGCTGGTAGGTATCTTAACCCAAAAATTACAGGCACATAAAAACTTAAGGCTAACAAACTTGTAAAATTAGGTGGATGAGGCATGAACCTACTCAAAGAAAGAGCGATGAATATACTCATACAAACACTTAGTTGTTTCATAGTCACCCTATTAGTATACTCTTTTTAGTCCCATATTAAAAGAACGATCCATTTGAGAATAATCGCGGACAGTTTCATATTTTTCATCAAAAATGTTAGTAATATTGAAAAATAAATTATATGTATCCCACAAATTATATTTTATTGATAGATCATTTAAGAAGTAGTCATCTATCATTTCATCATTATAGGTTCTATTACCGTTTCCGTAATCCCTTGCAGTATCAGCCCACTTTGAGTTTAAAACAAAACTAAGATTGTCATCATTTGGAGATATAAACCTAGTTTGAATGTTAACTAAATTTCTTGGTACTCTAACCATTTGATTATTTGTATAACTTTGATTTCTATTTGGGTCATCAGCTTCAGCTCCATCATAAGTTGAGGTGTATGTGTAATTCATTCCAAAATCTAAATTTTCTGAAAACTTAAATGATGATGTTAGTTCTAATCCTTGAGATTTTACAGTTCCGTCGCTATTTTGAGTTGTATAATCTGCACCAGAGCTGTTATTATCTTTCCATCCCTCAAGCAAATTATCGTATTTTAAATTAAAATAAGTTAAATCTAATTTTAGACTATTATCTAGATAAGTTTTTTCAATTCCAATATCAAAACTTTTACTATTTTCTGCTTTTACAAATGGGAGTGAACTTGAATTAGAAGCGTAAACAAAATGCATTTCATAAAGTGATGGAAATCTAAATCCAGTACCATAAGAACTTTTAATTTTTGTAGATTTATCATCAAATAAATATGCTAAAGATGTTCTATGCGCTTCTTCATTACCAGCAACAGAGTTATCGTCAAATCTCGATCCAAAGGTAGCAAAGATATTATTACTGAATCTTTTTTGATAATCAAAATAACTAGATGTAGTATAATAAGACTCGTCTATTATTCCAGTTGCATTTTCGTTGTAACCTATATGATCGTCTTCTCTTTCAATTCCAAAAACTACACTGTTATCTAAGTTATAATTGTAATTTCCTTTATATGAGTAAGAATACCTATCTCCATAATAATTATCTTTTTGCGGATTTCCGCTTCCTGGAGCTGCTTGATATACTCTTTTGATATAAGTATTTCCTAAAGTTACTGTATTAGTAAATTTTTCATTCATCTTATATTCTAATGAAATATTTCCAGATGCTTGCATTCCATCTTCCTCCTCATTATGAGTTGCGCTTGAGGACGTTATTTCTTTGTCATATTGCTTATTGGTTTCAGTTAATCTTAGATTAGATTTAAAATTCAAATTATCAGATAAAATTTTTCCATAATTAGCGGTAAGAGAATTATTCTTATAACCATCTTTTTCATCATTATGTGTCATAGCGGACATACCTTCCGTTTGAAATCTCTCAAAACCTAAATAATAATTGTCTTCCTCATTCGCTCCAGAAAAGCTAATAGAATAATTGTTTGTGTTATGAGAACCAGTATTAAACATTACACTTTTCTTTTTTCCAGGCTGGCCTTTTTTTGTTGTAATGTTAATAGTTCCTCCGATAGCACCACTTCCATAAACCGAACTTTGATTACCTTTTAAGATTTCTACTCGTGAAATTTGACTGGTTAAAATATGATTAAAATCATAATCTCCTGAGACACTTGAAGGATCAGACATTTTCACTCCATCAATATAAACTGTAGAATATCTTTTGGGTAAACCTCTTAATTGAATTGCAGATGATGAACCATGACCACCATTTTGAAAAAAATTGGCACTTGTGGTATTACTGGCTAGAACATCTCCTAAAAAGTACTCACTTGAAGTTTGTAGAAATTTCTCATCAAGAACTACAACAGAAGATCCAACTGTTGAGATCGATTGAGGTTTTTTACTAGGTGCTATCACTAAAATAGGAATGTCATCTGCAGACAAAACTATTGTTGTATTAAAAAAAAGTATAATGGTTAAGCAAACTAAAAATTTATTTAGCATAAATTAGCTTTCTGTTGTGTTAAGATGTTAAATCTTAACGTTTATTTAAAAGCCACTGCTAATTAAAATTGTAGAATAAGACACCTCCTGGCCATCATTCAACAGCGGACTATACCGGGTGGCGCTCCGACTTTACGGTTGCAGGGACAGCCAATGAATTTCACACTGATTTCCCACCATGCGTTTCAGTACAATTAGATATTATAAAAACTAAAAAGAAAATCAAGCTTTATTTTTTAATCAAAAACTTTATTTAACTTTTTAATCAGATATTTTTTTGTGTGAAGCTGTTTTAGATTTCCACTAAGATTAAATTTTTTTAATTTTATTAATTTATTTATATAATAAAGATTTATAATAGCCTCTATAAAAAAATTTCTTCTTCTTGGGCCATATAAATTAGACTGTCCATTTAATAACGAAAGCTCTTTTAATAAATTGATAAATGAATATTCATTAATATTTTCTTTTAAATAATGATCTGATCCGTAAATATTAATTTTTTCAGCAATCTTTTCCAGAGTAAAGATTGCAGCTAAACCTGAACCGATAGGTAAGGGGAACATAAATTTATTTGTAATTCCAAGATTGTTAAAATTTAACGTTCCTTTACTTATAAAATTATTTTTTTTTAATTTTGACCAAAAAATTTTATTTTCAATTTTCTTAATTTGCCTTTCAATAAAGAAAGTTGGTAGTACTTTTTTTTTTATCATCAACTCCCTATCATTTTCACTTGCAGTAATTCCATAATATTTTTTGAATTTCTTTGGCTTTAAAATTATATTCACAACAAAAGTAGGCAATGTATTATTGATACGTTTTAAATTTTTATTTAAACTTGAACCTCTTAGTAAAATATTAATTTCTTTGATTTTCTTCTTATTTGGAAATTTTACCAACCAATGAGATAAAATATTTTTTTTGTTAAGATAAGACCTTGTTTTTTTTTTAATTTTATAAAATGGTAATAATTTTTTTGGGAAAAATAGAAAAATAATGACTGCAGACAATGTTAAAATAATATCGAATAAATAAAAGTCAATATATCTCCATATTACTTTTAAAATACTACCAGGGTTTTTTAGGTATACATTTAGGTTCATTTAACTTTAAAAATCAAAAATTTATAACATATTTTGCTTGACCGTTCAATTTTTGAACACTATATTGTTCAAATATTGAACATGAAAAAAACTATACATCAAGATAATTTTGAGGTTTTAAGAAAAATAAACAAAAATCCGAAAATCTCTCAGAGAAAGCTAGCTAAAGATCTTGGTTTTAGCTTAGGGAAACTTAATTACTGCCTTCAAGCATTAAAAGATAAAGGATTAGTTAAAATAAAGAATTTTAAATCAAAACAAGATAAAATTTCATACATGAAATATGTGCTTACTCCAAAAGGAATAGATTTAAGAGTAAAAATTACATTGGATTTTATGAGAAGAAAAATGTCCGAGTATGACGAATTAAAAAAAGAATTGAGAGAATAAACATGTGGGTAATTATAAAATCAAAAAAAAATAATTTAAGTTTTTTAAAAAGGGAACTTAAAAATAAATTTAAAAAAACTTCTGAAATTTATTCTCCTAAAATGCTTATTGAAAATTTTAGAAATAAGAAATTAATACAAAGAGAGATCAATATTATGGGAGATTATATTTTTTGTTTTAATTCTAATTTTAACGATAAGCATACTCTGAATCAAGTTAAGTATGTAAAGGGTGTAAATCACTATCTTGATGGTTGTCAGTTAGCTCAAAAAGAAATTGAATATTTTGTACAAAAGTTTAAATCGTGCGAAGATGACAAAGGTTATATCAATCAAAATTTTTTAAATACTCAAATAAATAAGTATTATAAATTTTTAAATGGACCATTTACGCAAAAAATATTTAAGATAATTGAAATTCATAGATATAAAATACAGATTTTAGTTGGCAATATACAAACATCAATTGATAAAAGAAAATTTTTGTTTAGCCCGCTATAAAAAAAAGTAATATGACATTGATTGTTGCTAAAAAGTGTTGATTGGCAAAATGCGGAGCTATGGGAATTTTATAAAATGACAATTAGTTTAATCACAGGTGGAGCAGGTTTTATAGGAAGCAATTTAGCTGATAAATTAATTAAAATTAAACACAAAGTGATAGTACTAGATAATTTAAGTACGGGAAGACTAAGCAATCTTCAAAAGTCAAAAAATAAAATTATTTTTAAAAAGATTGATCTTTATAAAGATAAAGATAAAATTTCTAAAATATTCAAAAGATACAAAATTAATTACGTTTTTCACCTCGCTGGTTTGGCCGATATTGTTCCGAGTATTATTAACCCAAAAAACTATTTTAATTCAAATGTAATTGGTACTTTAAATATTTTAGAAGAGTCCAAAAAATATAATATTAAGAAATTTATTTATGCTGCTTCAGCAAGCTGTTACGGAATTCCTAAAAATTATCCTACCGATGAAGATAGCAAAATTAAGACTGGTTACCCTTATGCTACAAGCAAATATTTAGGTGAAAAACTTGTTTTAGATTGGGCTAAAATATATAAAATGAAAAACTTATCTTTAAGATTTTTTAATGTTTATGGCCCTAGATCAAGAACAACTGGTGCTTACGGAGCGGTATTCGGAGTATTTCTTGCTCAAAAATTAGCCAATAAACCGTTAACTATAGTAGGTGACGGAAAACAAACCAGAGATTTTATCCACGTTTCTGATTTAGTGTCAGCGATAATTAAGGCAGCAAAAAGTAAAAAATTTGGACAAGTTTATAATATTGGAAGCGGAAAAGAAACCACAGTTAACTATATAGCAAATTTGATTAGTAAGAAAAAAACGTTTATTCCTAAAAGACCAGGAGAGCCTGATCGTTCTAAAGCAAATATTTTAAAAGCTCGTAAAGATTTTAACTGGAAACCAAAAGTTTCTCTCAAAAAGGGTGTTAAGTCTATGTTAGAAAATATTGCTTTGTATAAAGATTCTCCAGTATGGACGCCTAAAAAAATTAAAAGTGCTACCAAAGTTTGGTTTAAATTTTTAAAGTAAATATGAGCAAAATTTATTCACTTAGCGATTTAAAAAATATTCTTTTAAAGGAAAAAAAAAGAAAAAAAAAAATTGTATTATGTCATGGAGTATTTGATTTATTACATATAGGTCATATTAAACATTTAGAAAAATCAAAAAGTTTTGGAGATAAATTAGTGGTAACTATTACTGCTGATAAATTTGTTTCCAAAGGGCCCGATAGACCCGTATTTAATGAACATTTAAGAAGTGAGGCCATCGCATCTCTCAAGGTTGTTGATTATGTTGCGGTAAATTATTCTGACAATGCAGTAATACCAATATCAAATCTAAAACCCAATTTTTATTGTAAAGGTAAAGATTATAAAAATTTTAAAGATGATATAACCGATCAAATAAAAAATGAAGTAAAAACATTAAAGAAAAATAAAGGAAAATTTATACTTACAGAAGAAATAACTTATAGTTCAAGCTCCCTATTAAATTTAACCAGAAATAATTATAAATCTAAACATAACAAAATCATCAAAGAGATAAAAAAAAACACTAATTTCAAAAAAATAAAAGACATAGTTGATAAAATTAAAAAGAATAAAATTTTGGTAATTGGTGAAACAATTATAGATCAATACAATTTCTGTGAAGCTATCGGAAAGTCTGGAAAAGAGCCTGTTTTAGTACTTAAGGACTTAAGTAAAGAAGAATTTTTAGGTGGCGCAGCATTTATTGCCAAAAATGTTGCTTCTTTTTCAGATAATGTTTCGTTGTTGAGCATGCTTGGTGAAAAAAAACAGTATATTGCTAAAATTAATAAAGAATTAAAGAAAATTAATAAGCATTTTATTTTTAAAAAAAATTCTCCAACAATTACCAAAAAAAGATTTGTTGATCATATAAGTAACAATAAAGTTTTAGGTGTTTACAGTTTTAATGACGAGATATTGAATAAAGCAGATGAAATTTTATTCGAAAAAAAAATTAACAACTTAATCAAGAAGAATGATCTTGTAATCATTTCGGATTATGGACATGGTTTGATTTCAAAAAAAATAGCAAAACTGATTTGCAAAAAAACAAAATATTTAGCACTTAACACTCAAATAAATGCATCTAATATAGGTTTTCATACTATAAGAAATTATAATAATTTTTTTATACTAATAATAAATGAGAAAGAGATAAGACATGAAATGAGAGATAATGTAAGTGATCTTGAAGTATTAATAAAAAAACTAGCCAACGAAAAAAAAATTAAATATATTGTCGTTACCTCAGGAAGCAAAGGATCAATTTTTTTTGATCAGAAAAATAAAAAATTTTATAAAGCTGATGCTTATGCAACCAAAGTAATTGATAAGGTTGGAGCTGGCGATACTATGCTTTCAGTTTTAGGCCCGTGTTTGAAAGCAAAATTAGATATAAATGCCTCCCTACTAGTAAGTTCATTGTGTGCCGCTCAATCAGTAGAGACTATCGGTAACAAAAATATTATTGATAAGACAAAGATACTCAAAAGTCTTGAGCATATACTTAAATAGCTTATGAAAAAAATTTTTATCACAGGTGGCGCCGGATATGTTGGATCAAGATTAGTTCCAAAATTACTAGATCTTAATTATGAGGTCACTGTTTATGATTTATTTATTTACGGAGAGAATGTTCTTCCTCAACACAAAAATTTAAACACTGTGGTGGGGGACATCAGGAATACTAAACTTTTGAAAAAAAGTATTGCAGGTAACAATTATTTAATACATTTGGCATGTATCTCAAACGATCCTAGTTATGAGCTGAACCCATCTTTAGGAAAAGCTATAAATTATGATGCATTTGAACCACTGGTGAAAATTAGTAAAAACGAGGGAGTTAGTAAATTTATTTATGCATCATCTTCATCGGTCTACGGAATTAAAAATGAAAAAAATGTTACAGAGGAAATGACCCTGGAACCATTAACAGATTACTCAAAATATAAAGCAGAATGTGAGAGAATTTTAAAGAATTATAAATCAAATGAATTTGTAACAACTGTTTTAAGACCATCTACTGTGTGTGGCTATGCCAAAAGACAAAGACTAGATCTTGTCGTAAACATACTTACAAATCATGCATTTCATAATAGAGAAATAAAAGTTTTTGGTGGGGATCAACTGCGCCCAAACATACATATTGATGATATGGTAGATTCATATTTAGCAGTGCTAGATGCGGAAAAATCAAAAATTAATGGAGAAATTTTTAATATAGGTTTTAAAAATCAAACTGTTGCTGAGCTAGCTGAAGAAGTTAAAGAAACTATTGGCTCTGATGTAATTATTAAAAAAACACATTCAGATGATAATAGATCTTACCATGTTAGTTCTGAAAAAATACTAGACAAAATAGGTTATAGCCCTAAAAGAACAGTAAAAGATGCAGTAAATGATTTAAAAATTGCCTTTCAAAAAAAAATTTTAATAAATACTTTTGATGATGAGTTTTTTTTTAACATAAAAAGAATGAACAAAATTAATTTAACTTAATGAAAGTAAGATATTCATACTTAAAAGATCAGTTTTCGAACTGTAATGACCTTTGGAGAAATTTAAAAAGATTTGTTAAGACTGGTGATTTTACTCTTGGCAAAGATCTTAAAAAATTCGAAAATAATTTTGCAAAACTTATAGGCACAAAATATGCAGTTGGAGTTAATTCCGGTACTGATGCTTTAAAACTTAGTTTAATTGCTTTAGGTGTTAAGCCTGAAGATGAAGTGATAACAGCTGCAAATACGTTTGTAGCAACAATTGGTGCTATTCAAGAAATTGGGGCAACACCTGTGTTTATAGACTGCGATGATACATTTTGCATGAATCCTGATTTATTAGAAAACAAAATTACAAGAAAAACCAAAGCAATAGTTCCAGTTCATTTTACTGGATATATGTCTTATATGCCAAAAATTAAAAAAATCGCAAGGAAGTATAATCTGCCGATAGTTGAGGATGCTTGTCAATCAATCTTAGGTTCAATTAATGGAAAGAATGCTGGCACTTGGGGAAAGTTAGGAGCTTTCTCATTGCATCCGTTAAAAAATATTAATGTTTGGTCAGATGGAGGAATAATTACAACAAGTGACAAAAATTTATATAATAAACTTTTGTTATTAAGGAATCACGGATTAGTGGATAGAGATACGGTTAAAATTCCTGGATATAACTCGAGGCTAGACACCTTCCAAGCTGTTGTAGGCAATTGGTTATTGCCTAAGGCAAAAGAAATTGCCAATCAAAGAATAAGTAATGCTAAATATCTGGATAATCATTTATCGAATATTGAGGGTATCGAAATACCGCCAAGGTTAAAAAAATATAAAATTGTTTTTCATTTGTATATAGTTTTTGCAAATAATAGAGATAAGTTGCTTAAATTTTGTAGAGAAAAAGGTATTGAAGCAAAAGTACATTATCCAAAACCAATGTATCTACAAGATTCAGTAAAAAATTTAAAACACAAGAGAGGAGATTTTCCTGTTACCGATAAGCATACAAAAACAATTATTACATTTCCATGCGATCAACATTTAAAAAGAAAACAACTAGATTATATAATTAAAGTAGTTAAGAAATTTTACAAATCAAAATAAATGAAAATTCCTTACGTAAATTTAAAGAAACAATGGCAGTTAGAAAAAAAAGATATTTTAAAATTAATTGACAAGACTTTATCTGATGGGGAGTGGGTAGGTGGATCAGAGATTGAAAAATTTGAGACCAATATTAAAAAAATATGTAAAACTAAATATGCTGTCGCTTTAAATAGTGGAACAGATGCTTTAACTTTGGGAATGTATCTCCTAGATATTAAAAAAGGAGACGAAGTAATAACTACTCCAAATTCTTTTATTGCCTCAGTAGCAACTATAGTCCATTTAGGTGCAAAACCTGTTTTTGTTGACGTATTGCCTGATCAAAATATAGACCCACAAAAAATAAAAGATAAAATTACAAAAAAAACAAAAGCAATTATGCCGGTTCATCTTACCGGCAGAGTATCGGATATGGATGAAATCATAGGAATTGCAAAAAAATATAATCTAAAGATTATTGAGGATGCAGCTCAATCTATTGGGGCAAGATATAAAGATAAACCAGCTGGATCATTTGGAGATGTAGGCTGTTTTTCTGCCCATCCCTTAAAAAATTTAAATGCTATAGGAGACTCAGGTTATTTAGTTACAAATAATGAAAAAATATCCTCAAGAGCAAAAGATTTAAGAAATCACGGAATGTCAAATAGAAATAAAGTAAATCATTTTGGCCATGTGTCTCGTATGGATAATATTCAAGCATCTATCCTTAATTATAGAATTAAAAATTTAAAAAGAATAATTATGGCAAGAAGAAAAAATGCAGATTTTTATTTTAAAAATTTAAATGACAAATTTATCCAATTGCCTTATGAAAAAAAATATCAATTCAATACTTTTCATACTTTTGTAATTCAAGTCAAAAGTAGGGATAAATTACAATCTTACTTAAAAAGGAATAATATTAATACTGCAATACATTATCCAATTCCAGTTCATTTGCAGCCAGCCTGTAAAAAATTTAATTATTCTAAGGGTGACTTCAAAATTGCTGAGAACCAATCCAAAAAAATTCTAACATTACCTATAAATGAACACCTAAGTAGAAAAGAATTAAAATATATTTCAAATAAAATTAATAAATTTTATGAAAAAAAAAATTAAAGTAACAGATTATATCGCTGATTTTTTAAAAGAATATACAAATCATGTTTTTGTGGGTCAAGGCGGAAGCGTTGTCCATCTTTTAGATAGTATTGATAGAAAAAAAAATTTAAAAAACATTCCATCGCAAAACGAGCAAGCGGCTTCATTAGCAGCTGATGCCTATGCCAGGTTGACTGGCAAAGTTGGATTTTGTGTGGGAACAAGCGGACCAGGCATTATAAATTTGATTCAGGGTATCGCATGTTCTTATTATGACTCTGTGCCCACACTATCTTTTAGCGGAGCGGTTACACTTGATGCAATGAAAGATCGAAAAAAAATACGACAAGCAGGATTTCAACAAATGGATGTCGTAACTATGGTTAAACCTTTCACAAAATATGCTGTTTTAATAAAAGACCCAAAAAAAATAAAATTTGAACTTGAAAAAGCTATTCATATTGCAATTTCCGGAAGACCTGGGCCAGTAGTGATTGATTTACCGGATGATGTGCAAAGAGCTTACATTTCAATAGGTAATCTTAAATCATTTAAGCCAAAAAAATCTAAAGAAACTAGAATAAATATTAAATTATTTCAAAATTTATTGAGTAAATCAAAAAGACCAATCGTTATTGTAGGAAATGGAATTAATTTATCAAAAACACAAAATCAATTAATTTCATTTTTAAAAAAAGCTAAAATACCTTTTGCCCCCACTTGGGCTACAGTCGATATTTTTTATGATAAAAAATTAAATATTCAAAACGCAGGTATTTTTGGAGTTGCAGCATCAAGGCATGGAAACTTTGCCGTACAAAATGCAGACTTGTTAATTTGCTTAGGAACAAGATTAAATACTCAATTAACAGGAAGCAACCCAAAATCTTTTGCCACTAAAGCTAAAAAAATTATTGTTGATGTTGATAAAGCTGAATTTCAAAAAACCAATAATGTCAAAATTGATTTAAAAATAAATTCATGTTTAAAAAATTTTTTTAAACAAATTACTAAACTGAATTTTAATAATTATTCAACGTGGATAAATAGAATAAATTTATGGAAAACAAAGTATCCTGTTATTAAAGAAAATAGATCTAAGAAATTTAGGTTTATAAACCCATATGAATTTATGGAAAATCTTTCACAAGTAACAAAAAAGAATGATATTATAATTCCTGACGCAAGTGCTAATTTAATCTGGACATATCAAGGTTATAATTTTACCAAAAAACAATCAATGTTTACTGCTTTAAACCATTCTCCAATGGGATATTCTGTGGCTGCCTCTATAGGAGCTCAATTAGCAAAAAAAAAATCAAATGTGATAGCAATAATTGGCGATGGTTCAATGCAAATGAATATACAAGAACTTCAAACTATTAAAAATTTTAATATTCCAGTAAAAGTTTTTGTAATGAACAACTCAGGTTATGGATTAATTAAACAAACGCAAGAAACATGGTTAAAGGGAAATCACGTAGGCGTTGATGCAAAATCTGGTCTTGGTTTGCCAGATTTTAAAAAAGTTGCAAAATCATATGGTTTAAAAACAGCAAAAATTGAAAAATCAAATACTCTTAAAAAAAAAATAAAAAAAATTCTAACTTCAAAAAAAGCAATAATTTGCGATGTAATTATTGATTCAAAATTCAGAGTTAGACCAAAAATTGAGTCTGGTAAACCGATTGATGATATGAGTCCAATGTTAAAAAGAAGTGAGTTTAAAAAAAATCAATTATAGAAAACATGAAATCAATCAATTTTAAAGAAATTTTTGAAAATTATAATCTTAATTTGTTAAATAAATTAAGGGGGTTTGGAGAAGATAAGGATTATGATTTTCTAAAATTTTGGGTGCCGGAAGAAAATAAATTTAAAAGTCTCATAAATTTGCTAATTGTAATTTCAGAACAAAAAATCACCAATATTGAGTTTTTGATAGATAAAAATTTTATCAAAGAAGATGCGATTTTCTTTAATGAACTTTTAAAAAAAAAAATAGATAGCCTAGAGTTAATTTCTAATAGAGATAATTTTGTTCTGAAAAGTGAAATAATTTCTGATAAAGATATAAAAATCTTACAAAAAATTTTCCTAGAAAACAGAGAAGAATTAGATTTTAACCCAAATTTTGAAAAGAAAAATAATCAAATCAACAAAGATTTAATTCCAAAAATAAAATTAATATCGGTTGAAAATTCTAAGGATTTTATTCCTTTTCATCTTGACAGCTCATTTTGTGTTAAAAATATCGATGATATTTCATCAAATACAAACCAAATTCGAATAGAGGAAAAAATAGATGATTTTAGATTTTTGTTTTTAATCAACAAAAACGATCTAATAATTGATACTTGCTATTACGAAAGAGCCAACAGTAGCAAATTAGAGAAATATATAAATCTATTTTTTACAAAGATAAAAGGTGAGAGTATAATTGAAGCAATGGAACATGGCGTACATAAAATAGAGGATGATATATTTAAAAAAGAAGGTTGTAGCGGGATAAGAATTTCACAATTTATTTACAGTGAAATTTCTTTTATAAAAAACATGATTCAAAAAATATATTCAAAACTAGGAGTTGAAAAAAATACTAATATAAATAAAATTTATAGAAAGATTTCAGATGATTGGAAAAAAAGAAATGAGAATGAAAAGAAAGATATGATAGCAAACGAGATTAAAAATTTTATGAAATCGATAAACATCAGTTTTGATTTTATACTCAGAAATATTGAAGATCACCATAGAGTTTATCTTAATATTGATATGAAGGAAAAAAACGAAAATTTAAAATCTTCTATTTTTTTTGAATTAGAAAAAGTTTTAAAAAAAAAAATAGAATTTACTATTGAAATTTTTAATATAGAAAAAATTGATGAAAATAAACTCAGACTCAAAAATTCACCCCAGGCTCAATGATGAAAATATTCAAAAAAAAACATAAGTATAATTCACCAGATTTAATGAAAAACTTTGTTAATAATGGCTACGTAATTATATCAGATGCTATAGATAAGAAATTGTTCAAAGAAATTCTAAAGCTATTTAATCATTGTTACAGCAAATTAAAAAAATTGTCTAAAAACAAAAAAATTAAAGAAGATTATGAATTATGGGGAATCATTATCGTTAAGATCATTGAAAAAAATAAAGTATATAAAAAATTTTTAAGATCATCTAAACTTGTAAGTTTTTTAAAAACGCTGTTGGGGCCAGACATATGTGCTTTGGGCTACAATTCTTTATGGATTAATAATCCTACAAACAAAAATCCTGTATTAAAAAAAACACCTCATGTAGATGCTTGGACAGGAACTAGTGAAAATACAATTTTTGTAAAACTATTTCTTACAGATGTTGATCAATTCAATGGTGTTACAATGTATCCAGGCACTAATTTACAAGGATTACTCCCAGTGAAAAGTAGGACAATAGATAAAAATTTAAATTTAAAATTTAAAAGTGTAAATTTAGATAATATTAAAAAAGGAGATCTATTAATTTGGCATGCTCTTACACTTCACTCAACAACAGGTCACAGTTCGAACAATCAAAGGGTTTCTTACACTACAAGATTCACATCAACAGAAAGTAAATTCTCATCACAAGAAAGAGCATTGGGATACGAAACGGTAACTGTAGGACCATTAAATCAAATAAAAAGAATTATAGGCAATGACAACCTTCAGCCTTTAAGAACTTATGGCGGCTATGTTGGTTCAGATAAAAGATTGAAGGATTTATACGATCTTAGTGATTATAATGACGACATAGAAAAATATATTTCGTTATTAGAATAAATGTTTTTAATAAAATTTCTCTATACAAATTTCCCAAAACAATACGGGATGTTATTAGCTCTTTACGGCTACCTTACTTTACCAATTAAGCTTTTTTTATTTAAATCAAATATTGAAATTTTTTTTGGAAATAAAGATCAAGATAAATGGGTTGTAAAAGAAATAATGAATTATAAGAAAAATGGCTTTTTTGTTGATCTAGCTGCCACTGATGGAGTCCATGAAAATAATACTTTCTTTCTTGAAAAAAAATTACACTGGAAAGGTATTTGTATTGAACCTAATAAGAAATTTTTTAAAAAATTAAAAAAAAATAGAAATGCAAGTTGTTTTTGTGAGGTTATTGATAACAAAGTGAAAGAAATAAATTTTTTCCCCAATAAAGGTATAGGCGGCATAATTGGTGACGAGTATGACAATAATTATAAAAAGAGAGAAAAAATTTTAAATAAAGCTTTTGAAGAAAAAAAAATTGAAAAAAGAAAAACTAAAACACTTAAAGATATTTTACTGGCCTGCAATGCTCCAAAAGTAATTGATTATTTAAGTTTAGATGTTGAAGGAGCGGAAGAAAATATTATTGAAGGTTTTCCCTTTGATGAATACAAAATATTAAGCATGACAATAGAGAGATCAACGCCAAAAATTAATAAAATTTTAAAGGAAAATGATATGCTTTTTGTTAAAAACTATAAAGTTGATAGTTTTTACGTAAACAAAATATTAAAAGAGAATCAAAATATAAAATTTGAAAAATTTTATCAAATCGGTAAAAAACAATGGTAGAAAAAAATATAAAATCACTTCTAAAAAATGGTTATTTTATTTATGATATTAAAGATAAAAAAAAACTTTATAATTTAAAAAAAGATATTTTTATACAATCAAAATCAATTTTAAAAAAAGATATCAAAAAAAACTTTTTCAATGAATTTCATAAAATCGATATTTCGAGTCAAAAATTAAATGACTATAGATTAAAATTAATGAAAAAAGTAAATTCAAAGGGGAATTTTTGTAAAAAAGGCTATGAAATTTTTAAAGAAATAATTCAACAAATTTTTGGTTTAGATATCGTGGCTCAAAAAAATGTAAATCTTGTTATTCAAAAACCTGATGACTCATCTCAAATTTCTGTACACAGAGACGCACCACCTAATTCAGATTATGAATTAGTTGTCTGGCTTCCATTAGTAAATACTTATAAATCAAAAAACATGTATATTTTAAATAAAACACATACATCTCAATTAATTAAAAAAATTAAAAAATTTACTAATGATAACAAACAAAGCAAAAAAATTATGGATTTTTATTATTCATTTGCTTTTAATAAATCAAAAAAACATAAGCTTAAATTTGGTCAAGCTTTAATTTTTTGGACTGGTTTAATTCATTGTGTGCCAGAAAATAAAGAAAAAGAGACCCGTTGGTCTCTAAATTTCAGATTTAAAAATACTTTTTCACCTTATGGCACGAAAGGGTTTCCAGATTACTTTTCACTGGCTAATTCTTCACCTATAACTAAATTAGCTTTAGAAAAAAAGGAGTTAGAATTTAAATAATGAAAAGCTACCACGCTTGGCTTGATATCGGAGCTGGAAGGATTATTACACAACCAATGCAAAGGGTTCTTTGTCAAAATTTTGCCTCAAAACTAGATGGAAAAATTATATTCGAATTAGGTGAAGATGTTGAATTTAGCAAATCAAAAATTCAGTTTAAAAAAATGTATACTTCAAATCTTAATGTTGATGGCTTTATTTTTTTAGGACTTGAACAGTTTATTAATAAACAAAAATTAGAAATAAATTTAATGAAGGATATTTTAACAAAGGGATATGAGCTTCACTATATAAGGCAAAACTTATCCTTTTTTTCAGTAATTGATTTAAAAAAAAGCTTAAAAGATTTGATTTTGTTTAACGATTTGAATAAAAGAAAATAAATAATATGAAAGAACACACAGACCTTATTCTTGATGGTACAAAAATAGCTTGGCACAAAGATAGAATTGCATCATGGTTAAAGGGAGAAAAAATAGCACCCATCACAATTGATATGGCGCTGACAAGGGCATGCAATTACTCCTGCTCTTTTTGCTATGCGATGTTTCAAGAGAATGATAGAAAAATTATAACCAAAGATATCATACATGGTTTCTTAGAAGATTGTGCAGAGATAGGTGTAAAGGGAATAAGTTTTGTTTCTGATGGCGAAAGCACAATTTCTCCTGTTTTTGCTGATGCGTGCAAAAGAGGTCATGACCTTGGACTTTCAATGGCAGTGGGCACGAATGCTTTTGTTTTAACCAAGTCAAAAGCAGAGGAAGTGCTACCATATCTAACTTATCTAAGAGTAAATTTTTCAGCTGGTGAAAAGAAAAGATATTCGGAAATTATGGGTGTTAAAGAAAATCACTTTGAAAGAGTTTGTCAAAATATTGAAGACATGGTGAAAATAAAACAAAGAGATAATCTTAAAGTTACAATAGGTATGCAAATGGTATTAATGCCGGAGGATGAAGATCAAATAATCCCATTGGCGAAACTTGGAAAAGAATTAAGACCAGATTACCTTATAATAAAACATTGCACAGATAATGAGGATGGCGATTTAGGTATCGATTATGATAAATATGAAAAATTTTACGATAAACTCCGAGAGGCTGAAAAATTTTCTGATGAGAGTTATAAAGTCGTAGTTAAGTGGTCTAAAATAAAAGACAAAGGTAATTCCGGTAGAAAATATCAAAGGTGCTACGGAGCTCCATTTATGTTGCAAATGTCTGGTTCTGGGTTAGTTGCTCCTTGCGGTGCGTTATTTAACGAAAAATACAAAAAGTTTCATATTGGCAATATATGCGAAACTAGGTTTAAGGATATTTGGAATTCAGAAAGATACTGGTCTGTAATGAATTATTTAGCATCAGAAAAATTTAACGCTCAAAAAATGTGTGCCTCTTTATGCCTACAACACAAAGTTAATGAAGCACTAGACGCTCATGTTAAAGGTGATGCTGATTTATTAAATCAAGAGCTACCAAAAAAAACACCTAAACATATAAATTTTATTTAACTCTAATAAATAAAAACTGAAAAAAAAAAATAATAAAATTGTTCTACTAGGAGCATCCGGTTTTCTTGGAAGCTATTTATTTGAAAAACTAAGTTTACTTGAAAAAACTGTTATAAGACAAAGTAGAAAAAAAAAGAAAAATTTTGTTAAAATAGATTTATTAAATAAGCAAGAAGTTTTAACTAAATTAAAAAAAATTAATCCAAAAATAATTATTAATTCTTCTGGCATGACTGATGTAGAAAAATGTGAAAAAAATTTCAATTTAGCTTTTAGGTCAAATGTTGTTTCAATTCAGAATATCTGTGAATACGTTAAGAGTCATAATAAAAATTGTTATTTTATAAATATTTCCACAGATCACTTATATAATGGAAAAGGTCCTCATAAAGAGGAAAATATTAATTTAACAAATAATTATGCTCTTACAAAATATTTAGGTGAAGAAATTTCTTCAAAGGTCAATTCGATAAATCTTCGAGTTAATTTTTTTGGTAATAATTTTTTAAAAGAAAAGGGCTTAGTAAATTGGTTTGTAAATGCTTGTAAAAATAAAAGAAAAATATTTCTCTACAGGGACATATTTTTTTCACCTCTTGAAATTACTACTCTGACAGAAATAATTTCAAAAATAATCAACAAAAGGATTAGCGGGACTTATAATTTAGGATCAAATAATGGAATATCAAAAGCAGAATTTCTTAGATTGATTGGAAAAAATTTAAAACTTAATTTAAAGTTTACGAAGATCAAAAATTCTAGCAAAATCAAGAACAAGACACGAAGACCAAGTGATATGAGACTTAATAATAAAAAATTTGAAAAGAAATTCAAAATTAAATTACCAAACATATATCAAGAGATTAAAAAATTTTGTATAAATTACAATAATCAATAATGATAAAATTTAAGATAAATAAAAAAAAAATTGGAGAAAATTATCCAACATATTTTATTGCTGATATAGCAGCAAACCATGATGGGTCATTAGCAAGAGCAAAAAAACTTATCAAGCTCTCCGCATTAGCAGGCGCTGACGCAGTTAAATTTCAACATTTTAAAGCCGAAACAATTGTAAGTGATTATGGCTTTAAAAAGTTGGGTAAATTTTCACATCAAAAAAAGTGGAAAAAATCAGTTTTTGAAATTTATAAAGATGCAAGTATTAATAATAAATGGAATTCTGAGCTTCATAAAACTTGTAAAAAATATAAAATAGATTTTTTGACTGCACCCTACGATCTTGACTATATAGATCAAGTTTCAAAATTTATATGTGCCTATAAAATAGGATCGGGAGATATAACATGGCATGAGGCAGTTAAAAAAATCTCAAAAAAAAAAAAACCAGTTATATTAGCATCTGGAGCATCTAATCTTGAAGAAGTAAAAAAAACAATTTACTTAATTCATAAATACAATAGAAAAATTGTCTTAATGCAATGCAATACTAACTACACGGCTAGTGAAGAAAATTTTAAATTTATAAATTTGAATGCTTTAAAAACTTTCAAAAAAACATTTAAAAATAAAATAGTTTTAGGTCTGAGCGATCATACTTTCGGAAGTGAAACAGTTTTAGGCGCTATTACTTTAGGTGCAAGAGTTATTGAAAAACACTTTACAGATGACAATAGTAGAAATGGCCCTGACCATAAATTTTCAATGAACCCAAACACTTGGAGGCAAATGGTTGCTTCAGCAAGAAGATTAGAACAGTCTTTAGGAGATGGAAAAAAAATAATTGAAAAAAACGAGAGGGATACAGCAATTATTCAGAGAAGATCTTTAAGAGCATCAAAAAAATTATCAAAAAATACAGTTTTAAAATATAAACACCTAATAGCATTGAGACCATGTCCAAGAAATGCAATTTCTCCTGACAAAATTCAACAAGTTTTAGGAAAAAAAGTTCTCAAAAACATGGAATTCCATGAACATTTCACATGGAAAAAAATAAGATAATAATCATACCAACTTTTAATGAACTTAGATCTATTAAAAAAGTTATCAAAGATTGCCCAAATAATTGGAATATATTAGTAGTAGATGACGCAAGTAGTGACGGTACAAATTTATGGTTAAAAAAAAAAAAAATTACTTTTTTATTAAATAAAAAAAATCTAGGTTATGAAAAATCTTTAATTAAAGGATTTAAGAAAGTTATAAGAAATAGAAAAATAAGATATTTAGCCACCATAGACGCAGATGGAGAACATAATCCAAAATATTTAAAGAAAATGATAGATCATATATCAAAAAAAAATTTAGACATGGTAATTTCTGAAAGAAATAGCTACAACAGATTTAGCGAGGCTATAGTGGGGAAAATATTTAAATTAAAATATGGAATAAAAGATCCTTTATCTGGATACAAAATTTATAAAGTTTCAGCGCTTAAAAAAATCATTAAAAATATAAAAACAAATTCTTTTTTAGTAGATATAATTTGTAAATTTAATTCTTTATCAAAAAAATTAGGAGTAATTAACTCCCAAAGTAGGCAGAGAGTATTTGGCCGTCCTAAAGTAGGTTTTAATTTTTTTGTAAATGTTAAGATTATACTTTTAATTAGATTAATATTCTTAGGATAAAAAATCATATGTTTGATAAAAAAACTATATTTATTACTGGAGGAACAGGCTCTTTTGGAAAAGCATTTATCAAAAAAATTCTAAAAAATTATAATCCATTAAGAATTGTAATATTCAGCCGAGACGAGTTTAAACAGCATCTAATGATGAAAGACCCTTTTTTTAATAAGCATCAAGATAAAATAAGATATCTAATAGGTGATGTAAGAGATAAAGAAAGATTAAAATTAGCTTTCCAAATGGAAATAGATATTCTAATCCATGCTGCTGCTTTGAAACAGGTGGAAACATCTGAATATAACCCATTCGAAACTGTAAAAACAAATGTATTAGGAGCTCAAAATTTAATTGAGCTAGCAATTCAAAAAAAAATTAGAAAAATAATTGCTCTGAGTACCGACAAAGCTGCTTCTCCAGCAAACTTATACGGAGCAACAAAATTGGTTTCTGATAAATTATTTGTTAACGCAAATAATTACGGGTCAATCTCCAAATTTTCAGTAGTTAGATATGGTAATGTATTCAATAGCCGTGGCTCAGTGGTTGAAGTATTTAGATCAATGAAGGAAAAAAACGTTTTTAATGTTACTGACAAAAAAATGACTAGATTTAACATCACTTTAGATCATAGTATCGAGTTTGTTATAAATTCTCTTAAAAATATGTTTGGAGGAGAAATATTTGTTCCAAAAATACCATCTTACAAATTAATTGATTTAGTAAAGGCAATTTCTAGTACTGGAAAAATAAAAATTATGGGAATAAGACCTGGTGAAAAACTGCATGAAGAGATGGTAACCTCTTCAGACTCTCTTAATTGTTATGAATTAGATAATCAGTTTGTCATACTCCCCTTATCCTTTAAATTTTTAAAATGGAATATCAAAGATTTTTTAAATAAATATAAAACATCAAAACCAAAAAAATGCGAAGAAGGTTTCTCGTACAATAGTTTAGAAAATAAAAACTTTCTAAGAATTGAAGAAATTCAAAAATTACTTAAAAAATACTAAAAAATTGTATTTAAATGATCAGCAAAAATGATATAGGAATTTTTTCTATCGCAAGACTATCTAGCAAAAGATTAAAAAAAAAGATGATTAGAAAATTCTCTAATACAACTTTAACTGATATTGTTTTATCTAAATTATCTAAACTAGGCAAAAATGCATTTTTTGCAGGATATGAGAACATTTTCAGAAAAAAAAGCATTAAATATAATGTAAGATTTGTGCAAAGAAGTAAGTTATCTGCTATTTCAAATAATTCATACGCACAAATTTTCTCTTTTTTAAAAAATGAGAATTACAAATATTTGCTTTTAATTAATCCATGTATGCCTAATCTTAGGGTATCCACTATTAAAAAATTTATTCAAAAAGTTCAAAAACTGAATGGACCAGCTTTTGCAGTTTTTGTAGAAAAAAATTATTTTTTAAGTAAAAAAAATGTTCCACTTAATTTTAAGAAATTAAAAAAAAGTGAAACATTAGACACAAAAAAAGTAAAATCGATAAAATCATTTGCTCACATATTTTATTTTTTTGAAAGAAAATATTTTTTAAAGAGTGGTCATTATTGGGACTGGAGCAAACTTAATTACGTGGATATAAAAAAAACCAATGAATTTTTAGATGTAGACAATCTAAAAGATTTTCAAGAAGCTGAATTAGTTTGGAAAATTTCTAATTAAAATGTTGAGAAAGATCAACTTAGTTTTTTTAAACATAATTTTTTTACCTATAAGTTTAATAATAATATTATTAAGACCATTTGTTTTATTGAGATTTAAAGAGCTCTCATCAGAACTTTTTGGGGGTTTTATTGCTTTTCCTGAAATATATTTATGTGAAAAAAAAGAAAAGATAAACTTACCTAATAAACTGCACTTTGATGTTTTTTACCCACATCATTTAGGTTTAATTTGCAATTCAGCTTTAATGAAAATATGGAGAAGAAAATTATTAATTTTGCCTGCAGCGATATGTCATCCAATTAACAATCAGCTAAAAATTATAAGTAAATTTCTTAATTTTAAAAATAATCATGATATTGGCAATAACACATCTATGGATAGAGATGTTCATAACTTGTTCGATAAGTATAAGGTAAATATTTCATTTAATTCAGAAGAAAAAATTAAAGGTGAGGAATTTTTGAGAAGTATAGGACTAAAAGAAAATGATAAATTTGTATGTGTTGCAGTCAGAGATGGTCAGTATAATAAAGAATTTTATAAAGATTCTTTTGATGATTTAAAACTTAATAGACATGATTATAGAAATTGGAATATTCAAAATTTTATACCTGCAATAGATTATTTATTAGAAAAAGGCTACTTTGTTATTAGAGTTGGAAAAAATTCAAAAGAAAAGTTAAACATTCAAAATAAAAAATTTTTTGATTATACATTTTCAAATATTAAAAATGATTTTATAGATATATTTTTAGGGGCTAATTGTCATTTTTGCATAAGCACAGGTTTTGGGTACGATATGATACCCCATGTATTTAGAAGACCGGTAGTTTTTTTGGGTGTACCTATTGGTTTGCTAAATACCTACAGTTCAAAATATCTTTTACTCACTAAACATCATGTAGATAAAAAAACAAAAAAAAAAACTTACATTAAGTGAAATATTCCAAAAAAATCTAGCTTTTGCACAAGACATTAATGAATTTGAAAATATGAATATAAAATTATTAGATTGTTCATCAGAGGAAATAAAGTCAGCTACAATCGAAATGATTGAACTTATTAAAAATAATTTTGAACATAGCGATAAAAATTCTGAAAGAACAAAAAAATTTTGGAGTCTTTATCTTTCATTTTGCGAGGATAAAAAATATTCAGATAGGCCACTTGTTAAATACTCAAAAATTCATGGAAAGATTTTAGCAAACATTAGTCCTAATTTTCTTCTGAAAAATCAAAATTTATTGAATTAATTAAAATTTTAGATGTTTGAAAAAATTAATATTTTTTTAAGTAAAAAACAACGAACTCTTTATTGTTTGCTTATAGCCGGTTCTTTTGTTGGAGCATTATTGGAGTTTATTGGCATTGGTTCTATACCAATCTTTATTGATTATTTAGTTAACGATAGTAATGAGAGAATTTTTAATATTAGTTTCGAGGAACTTATAAATGTAAATTTTGATGTAAATAACAGAATTTTATTTGCCTCAGTGTTTCTGTCATTAATTTTTATTTTAAAAAATGTATATTTTTCATTACTTTTTTATTTTCAAGGAAATCTCTTTAGAGAAATTAAAAAAGATAACTCTTTGAAATTATATAAAAAATATATTAAGTCACCTTACGAAACACATTTAAATATTAACCCAGCGCTTATTAATAGAAATTTACTATCTGAGATAATAGTTTCTTCAAATTATTTAGAAAATTTATTAATGATAATAAGAGAGTCATTAATAGCTATTTTAATTGTGTTTCTTCTATTGTTAGTAAATACATATATTTCACTCACTTCAATTTTACTTATTACTTTTGTTTCAGCAATTTTTTATTTATCAATAAAAAAAATTATTAAAAAATTATCTTCTGCAACCCAAAAATTCCGAGCTGAACAAATAAAGAATATTAATCAAGTTTTTGGCTCTATCAAAGAAAGTAAAATTTTAAATGCTGATAATTTTTTTGAAGGAGAGTTTGAAAATTTTACTAGCACTATTGAAAAAAATAACTTTTACATAAATTTTGTTCAGAAATTACCTAAACTTATAATCGAAGTGTTAGTTATTATAAGTTTAACATTAATAATTACAATTTTTGTTGCTGATGGAAAAAAAGTAATAGATTTTTTACCCATAATTGGATTATTTGCTGTAGGAACTATTAGGTTGTTACCTTCTTTTAATTTAATTACTTCTAACTTAACTAGGCTTAAATCAGAGTCCATTTCTTTTAATTATATTGTGAGTGAATTTAAAAAACTCAATAATAGTTTTACTGAAATAAAGAAGGAAAATTTATCTTTTAAAAAATTCGAAAAAGATATTATTTTTAAAAATGTTTCCTACAAATATAAAGATAAACAAGATTATGTATTAAAAGATATAAATTTACAAATAAAAAAAGGACAAATGGTAGGACTCATCGGTGAAAGCGGACAGGGTAAAACTACTTTTATTAATTTACTAATAGGGTTACTGAGTCCTCTTAATGGTGAAATATTATTTGATGAAAAAAATATAAAACATTACATTGCTAATTGGAGATCCTTTATCGGATTTATTCCACAAGATATTTATCTTTTAGATGATACAATAAAAAAAAATATAGCATTTGGAATTAATGAAAAACAAATAGAGGAAGAAAAAATCAATGAAGCTATTGAAAAATCTGAACTTTCTAATTTTATTAAAAATTTACCTAAAGGTCTTGATACAATCGTAGGTGATAGAGGTGTAAAGATTTCAGGAGGACAACGTCAACGAATAGGTATTGCTAGGTCTTTGTATAGAAATCCAGATATATTAATTTTAGATGAGGCTACAAGTTCATTAGATCATGAAACAGAAGGAAATTTTATAGATAATATTAATAAATTTAAAAGGAGCAAAACAATTATTATTTCTACACATAAATTTGCAATATTGAAAGAATGTGACATTATTTATGAAATCAAGGATAAAAATTTAATCAAAAAATAAATTTTATGAAAAAAATTTTAGTCACTGGATCTGAAGGATTTATAGGATCACACTTAGTTGAAACATTATTAAAAAAAAAATACAAAGTAAAAGCCCTAGTTCAGTATAATTCCTTCAACTCTGTTGGATGGATTAATGACTTAATCAATAAAGATAGTAAAAACTTGCAAATTATTTTTGGCGATATAAGAGATATGTCTTTTATAAATAAAATTTCACAGGACTGTGACGTAGTTTTTAATTTAGCAGCATTGATTGGCATTCCTTACTCTTACTACGCACCAATGTCATATTTTGAGACTAATGTTAAAGGAACTTTAAATATTTTAGAAGCCGCAAAAAGAAACAAAACTAAAAGAGTAATAATTACTTCTACCAGCGAAGTTTATGGAACAGGACAGTACTTACCAATTGATGAAAAACATCCTTTAGTTGGTCAATCACCTTATGCAGCTTCAAAGATTTCTGCAGATCAATTAGCAATGTCTTATTATTATTCCTTTGATTTACCTGTTACTATTATAAGACCTTTTAATACTTACGGGCCCAGGCAATCTTTTAGAGCTATTATCCCTACCATTATTCAACAATTATTAACTAACAAAAAAAAAGAGATAAACTTAGGAAATATAAAAACTACTCGAGATTTTAGTTACGTATCTGACACTGTTGATGGTTTTGTAAAATCGATAAATGCAAAATCTAATGGTGAAATCATTAACCTTGGATCGGGTTTTGAAATAAGCATAGAAGAGCTGGTAAAAGAAATTGGATACGTTTTAGAAGAAAAAGTAATTATTAAAGAAGATATGAAAAGATTAAGACCGAAAAAAAGTGAAGTAGAGCGCTTAAAATCTTCTAATATAAAAGCAAAAAAATTATTAAAATGGAAACCAAAGTTTGTTGGAAAAAAAGGTCTTAGAGAGGGAATAAAAAAAACATTAAATTGGTTCTTAAAAAATAAACAACTATTACCGAAAAAAAATTCTTATAATATTTAGTTTTTGTGAAACTTAAAAAAAAAATTTTAAATATTGGTTATTTTGGAGATGGTAATTGGGCCTATCAAAACTTAATAAAAATTTTTAAAGATAAATCAATTAAAATTACATTCATTTGTTTAAGAAAAAAACCTGATAAGAGAATAAATTTTTTATCTAAAAAAAAAAAAATACCATGTTTTAAATTTAAAAATGTTAATAATAGTAAATCAATAAAAAAAATTAAAAACTATAAATGCGATTATCTCATTTCCATGTCTTACGATCAAATTTTTGGTAAGAAAATTTTAACATTTATGAAAAATAGAATTATTAATTGTCATGCTGGTTTACTACCATTTTATAGAGGAAGAAATATTTTGAATTGGGCTTTAGTAAATGATGAAAAATATTTTGGTGTAACAACCCATCTAATTAATGAAAAAATTGATCAGGGAAATATAATTAGACAAATTAAAATTAAAATTAACAAATCTGACACATATAAAACCTTATTAAAAAAAGCTGAAAAAAACTGTGCTAATTTACTTTACTTAACTATTAAGATAATTCAAAAAGGAAAATTTAATTCATTTTCTCAAAAAAAGATTAGTCAAAAAGGATCATATTTTAGAAAAAGAAATTCACATGATGAAAAAATAATTTGGTCTAAAAGTGCCAAAGAAATTTACAATTTGATCAGAGGAATATCTTCTCCTGGACCAAATAGCAAAACATCCATTAATAAAAAAACTTTAAGAATAAAAAAGTCAAAAATTATAAAATTTAAAATGGCAAGGAAATTTGAAGTTGGTGAAATTATTTTAAAAACAAAAAATTATTTTGTAGTAAATACTGGTCTTGGAAAAATTAAAATTTTAGATTGGTACCCAAAATTTAAATTTAAAGCAGGCCAAGTCTTCTCATGAAAACTATTATTATAGCTGAGGCAGGTGTAAATCATAATGGAAGTTTTAATAATGCTAAAAAACTTATTTTACAGGCTAAAAAATGTGGTGCCGATTTTATAAAATTTCAAAAGTTTAATGCTGAAAATCTTGTAACAAAAAAAGCAAAATTAGCTAATTATCAAAGAAAAATGTATAAAAATATTTCACAGTATCAAATGCTAAAAAAGCTAGAACTTAGAGATTCAGACTATAAAAAACTATATAAGTTAGCAAAAAAAATAAAAATAAAATTTCTTTGTTCATGTTTCGATAAAGAGTCACTTAAGTTTTTGCAATTCTATAAAAATGAATTTATTAAAATTCCATCAGGGGAAATAAACAATCTACCTCTTTTAAAGTATGCAGGAAGTCTAAAAAATAAAGTCATTTTATCCTCGGGAATTTCAACTATAGATGAAATATCTTTGGCAATAAAAACAATAATTGGTTCTGGAACAAATAAAAAAAATATATATTTATTACATTGTAATTCTGATTACCCGACAAATATTAAAGATGTAAACTTAAGAGCATTTGAACAATTAAAAAAAAAGTTTGGTTTAAAACTGGGTTATTCTGATCACACTACAAGCCAAGAAGTTCCAATAATTGCAGTTGCTTTAGGAGCTAAAATAATAGAAAAACATTTCACATTAAATAAAAATCTAAAAGGACCTGACCATGTTGCCAGTTTTAATCCAAAAGAATTCAAAGAATTAGTTGAAAATATTCGAAAAACTGAAGTAATTTTAGGAAAAAATGAAAAAATAGTAACAGCAAGTGAAAAGAAAAATAAATCTTTAGTTCGTAAATCTTTAGTTGCTAAAAAAGCTATAGAAAAGGGAGAAAAATTTAATAACAATAATATAACCATTAAAAGACCAGGCAATGGCATCTCACCTTCAAAATTTTTTCAAGTAATTGGTAAAAAATCTAAATATTCATTCAAACCAGATGAGTTAATTAAAATATGAAAAAAATTGTAATAATAACAAGCACAAGAGCAGATTATTCAATTTTAAAAAATTTGATTTTTAATTTTAAAAAAAATAAAAAAATGAGTTTAGAATTAATAATTAGTGGAACTCATTTAAATAAAAAATATGGAAATACAATTAAAGAAATAGATGATCTTAAATCTATTAAACATAAAAAAAATTGATATAAATGTAAAATCTTCATCTGAAGTTGATATTTCTAAAACTTTTAGTTTATGTGTAAAAAAATTTACCAATTATCTTAAAAAAAATAAAACTGACCTTGTTATATTATTGGGGGATAGGTACGAAATATTGGCATTTGCAGTATCATGTTTAATCTCGAGAATTCCTATTGCTCATATACATGGTGGCGAAGTAACTCAAAATGTTATTGACGACTCAATTAGGCACTCAATTACAAAAATGTCTCAAATTCACTTTGTAGCAAATGAAAGTTATAAAAAAAGAGTAGCTCAACTCGGGGAAGAAAGATCCCGCATATTCAAAGTTGGAGGTCTTGGTGCATATAATTTATCTAAAGAAAAATTTTTATCAAAAAAAGATGTTTTAAAAAAGATAGGAATTCCACATTTAAATAAATATATTTTAATCTGTTTTCATCCAGAAACATTAAATAAAAATACAACTTTAAAAAAATTTAAAAAAGTTCTTAATGCTTTAGAATATTTTAAAGATCAATTTTTTTTATTTACGATGCCAAATGCCGATCAAGAAAGCGACTACATATATTTTGAAATTAAAAAATTTATATCAAATTTTCCAAATTCAAAATTAATTAAGTCTCTCGGAAATAAATATTACTATAGTTTTCTTAAACACTCAGAATTGCTTATAGGAAATTCTTCGAGTGGAGTTCTAGAGGCCCCGTCCGCTAAAGTTCCATCTTTAAATATTGGCAATAGGCAAACTGGTAGAGTAATGGCTAAATCTGTTATTAATTGTGATTTTAATGAAAAAAATATAAGAAAAAAAATTAATTATTTGTTAAAAATGAAAAAAAAACTGTCTTATAAAAATCCTTATTACAATGGAAATACTCCCTTAAAGATTATAAAAATTCTAGAAAATTTAAATTTTAATAATTTGATTAGCAAAAAATTTAAGGACATTTAAATATGAAAAATCCATTAATTTCACCTAATATTTCTATATCCCAATCAATGAAAAAACTAAGCGAAACTGGTCAAAGATGTTTAGTAATAGTTGATGTTAGAAAAAAATTATTAGGAACCCTTACTGATGGAGATATTCGAAGAAACATTTTATCTGGTTACGAACTGTCAGATAGTATAAAAAAAATTTATAACAAAAAGCCAATCTATTTTTTAGAAAAAAATTTCTCTATTGAAAATGCAAAAAAAATTTTTATAAACAAAAATATAAATTTAATTCCAGTGATCAATTCTCAAAGAAGAGTAATTAATTGTCTTACTTGGGATGATGTATTTAAAAAGCCCTCTAAAAAAAGTATTATGCCTTCCTTAAGCACTGTTATTATGGCGGGTGGTAAGGGAATAAGAATGAACCCTTTTACAGATGTTCTTCCGAAACCCTTAGTGCCAATTAATAACAAGCCAATAATTGAACATATAATAGAAAATTTTCTTAATTTTAATCAAAACAAGTTTTTTTTGACAATTAGTCAAAAAAGTAAAATTTTAAAATATTATTTTAAAGACAAAAATAAAAAAAATTACAAAATAAATTTTATTACAGAAAAAAAACCTCTCGGCACAATCGGCGGTCTAAAACTACTTGAAAATAAGCTAACAAATAATTTTTTTTTAGCTAATTGCGATATTTTGGTCGATGCAGATTATCAAGATATCTTTGAACTCCATAAATCAAGAAATAACGATGTAACAATTGTAGCTTCGATTAAAGAATTCAATATTCCATATGGCGTTTGTGAAATTGGAAAAAAAGGTTTGCTTAAAAATATTAAAGAAAAACCTAATTTTCAATATTTGGTAAATACAGGGCTCTATTTGATTAATAAAAAAATAATAAAGTTAATACCTAAAAACAAATATTTTGATTTTACAGATTTGATTAATGTACTTCTAAAAAAAAAGAAAAAAATCGGAGTTTTTCCAATAGCAGATCAAAAATGGATAGATGTTGGTCAATGGGATATCTTTGAAAAAAATATGAAAAAAATTAAAGATTAATGTTCCGTGGTAAAAAAATTGTAGCACTAATTCCAGCTAGAGCTGGTTCAAAAGGATTAATAAATAAAAATATAAAAATCTTTAAAAAAAAACCATTAATATACTGGACAATCAAAGCCGCACAAAATTCTAAATATATCGATGAAATTGTTGTTACTACTGACTCGAAGAGAATATTAAATTTATCAAAAAAATTTAAAATTAAAAACTTAATTAAAAGACCAAAAAAATTAGCTTTAGATAACACAGCAATTAAAGATGTAATTTTTCATAGTTTTAAATGGATAAAAAAAAATCTAATTGATAATTATAATTATTTTATTTTATTACAACCAACCTCTCCATTAAGAAACGAAAATCATATCAATAAATTTATAAGAAATTTTTTTTCAAAGAAAAAAAAAAATAATGAAACAATGATTTCCGTTGCTGCTGCTCCAGTAAAAGCTAGTTGGTTAATGAGAAAAAAAGGCAAATACCTGAATTTTTTAAAAAAAAATAAAAAGAATTATTTAAGACAAGACCTAGAAAAATTTTATTTACCTAATGGAGCTATCTATTTTTCAAAAATTACAACTTTTAAAGGATCTTTTTATGGCAATAAAACGATGTTTTATGAAATGGATATTAAAAGCTCCATAGATATAGATAATTTACATGATTTTAAAAAAGGTGTAAAAGTGAAAAATAACCTGGAGTAATTTATGTCCTTATTAAAAGGAAATTTTAAATCAAAAAAAATAGATAAAAAAAAACTTTCCCAAGAGGAAGAATTAGAAAAAAAATTTGAAGAAGAAGCATCAAAAAGGATTGGCGGAAGCATGGTTTATGTAAAAAAAAAGAAGATTAATTGGGATTTAAAAGATTAAAATATTTTTTTTGAGAAATAGCTTAATAGACAAACTTCACGCAAAACTAAACAAAGTAACCTTTAAAAGTTTATCAAAAGAGGTATACACCAATGCTAAAAATAATTTAAAATTCATAAGTTTTGGAAGTACTCTTAAAGATTTACTAAAGTTTAATACAGAAAAAAAAAATGCTATCATAGTAGGTGGTGGACCAAGTTTAAGAAAAATTAATCAAATTAAAGTTTTAAAAAAATATAAAAAAAATTTTATTGTTATAGCTTGTGATGGAGCACTTTATTATCTTTTAAGTAACAATATAATTCCAGATTTAGTTGTAACTTTTGATCCTCATCCTACAAGAATTATTAGATGGTTTGGAAACACTAATTTAAAAAAAAAAGATTTGAAAAAAGATGACTATTTTTCTAGGCAAGATATAGAAAAAAAATTTAATGATGAGATCGAATCAAATAAGAAAATAATTTATCTATTTAATAAAAATGCTAAAAATTTAAAAATTGCTTTGTGTACCTCATCATCTAAATTAGTTGTAAAAAGGCTTGTAAAAGCGAAAGCAGATATTTATTGGTGGAATGCGTTTTTAGATGATCCTCAAAAAAAAGATAGCCTTACTAGGAAAATATATAAATTAAATAAATTACCAATTGTGAATACTGGTGGAAATGTTGGCTCTGCCGCTTGGATGATGGCCGAGAGTGTATTTAATTGTAAAAATATAGCTCTATTAGGTATGGATTTTGGTTATTATATAGAGACGCCTATACGCGCAACTCAATATTACGATGTTTTACTTAAAATATGTAAAGACAAATCAAAAATTAAAAATTTCTACTCAAAAATATATAATAAAAAACTAAAAAAAACGTTTTATTCCGATTATGTCTATATGTGGTACAAAAAATGTTTAGTTGAGATGATAAATAATTCAAAAAGCAACACCTATAACTGTACTATGGGCGGTATATTGCTTGATAAAAAGATAAAATGGTCTACGTTGGAACAATTTTGTAAAAAAAACTAAATGGCTAAAGTATTATTTATAAATCCTATTGTTAGAGAAGAGGAAGCTCCAAAACACGTACCTATGGGGATGGCTCAGTTGGCTGCAATTTCAATTAATTTAGGACATAAAATACAAGTGTATGATCATAATGCATGGAGAGCTGATGATGAACAAATATCTGAGGTAATAAAAGCTGAAAACTGGGATATAATTGGTATTGGCGGAATTACCACCGCTTATGCATCAATTAAAAAATTAGTGAAATTAATCAAAAAAATTAAACCAAACCAATTAATTTCATTAGGCGGAGGTGTTCTTACATCATTACCTAAAGAGATGATGAATTGGCTTCCCGAAGTTACTTTTGGATTCATTGGAGAGTCATACAAAACTTTTCCTGAAGTTTTGTCGATGATCGATGAAAAAAAAAATGATTGGTATAAAATAAATGGAACTATTTCGCGAAAAGATAATGGTGAACTTGTTATTTCCCCAAAAAGAGATTTAATCGAAAATTTAGATGACCTTCCATTCCCAGCTTATGATTTATTTCCTCTAGAGGAAGTTTATTTTAAAAATAGTGCCTTAATGTATTCCGAAGAAGGAATGTTGGCAACTCGTAGATTAGATATAAATGCAAGTATCGGATGTTCTTTAATTTGTAAATTTTGTTATCACTTAGGAATAGCTGGGGACATGAGATATAAACAAGATAAAACTGGTAAAGTCATAAATATAGAGTTTGATCAACCAAAAAACTATTCAAGAACGATAAGATATAATAGCCCAGAGTATGTAGTAAAATTAGCAAAACACATAAAGGACAAATACGATGCGAATTTTGCTTACTTCCTCGATGAAAACTTGATGACAATGGATGTTTACTCAAGAAGAGTGTGGATGAAAGAAATATGTAGATTATGGAAAGAAAATGATTTGGTTCCAAAAAAGAAAAAAGATGGAACTTGGACTGGCTTACATTGGTCAGGCACTAGTCATGCAACTTTATGTGAACCAAATGTTCTTAAAATGATGAGAGATCATGGCTGTTCTCATTTGGTTTACGGTTATGAGCATTTTGACGACAGAATACTAAAAACTATGGGAAAGGGGTCTACAAGAAAAACGAATTTAAGAAGTTTCTTTTGGACTTTGGAGTCTGGGATAAGACCTATACCTAACCAAATAATAGGTTTTCCTGAAGAAGATTTTGACTCTCTTAGAAATCAAATGAAAGCGTGGGATGATTTAGGCATGATGGTCAAACCACATTTTGCCACTCCATACCCAGGATCTGAATGGTTTACAATTTACAGAAAAGACATTGAAAAACAATATGCTGGAAGAGGTAAGGCATTAGGATTAAAAGATGATTTAGAGGCTTATATTTTGGATTTGGGTGATGCGAGTAGAATTTCAGCAGTTATTTCAAAAAATTTTAATGCTATCGAATTAGCAGGACTAAGAGAAATAATGCTTCATAGGCAGTATGATAAAATCGATGCTTATGAAAAAGAGTGGAGGGCCAAACATAACATGAAGCCAGGTGAACCCTCAACACTTTGTGAAGACAAAAGTAGTTTCAAGCCAGAAAATCTAAAGACGGGTTCTTAATAATTTTTTCTTAAAGAATGTATTTTTTAGACAAAAGATCTAAAAATGAGGAACTTTTAATTTGTAAAAGTTTTTTATTATCAAGAAATATTACCGAAAAATATATCAAAATTTTTAACAATAGTATTTTTCATTCTTTTCTCTCAAAAAATTTATCTAATAAACTTGTTACTTCTTACTTTAGAAAAAAATTTTTTTATGAAAACATTAATGTTTTTAATCAAATTATAATTAATGAACATGATAAAAAATTTAATCGAAGAATAGCCTATAATAGTTTTGAACAAAAAAAAATTTTAAAAACTTTAGATAAGAATTTATTTGGCAAGTGTAAAATAAATGTAATTAATCAAAGTAAAAGTATTAAAAGTGCTCTTGTTAGTTTAAAGTCATCATATTATAAGTTTTTAAAATTCATAAATCACAAAAAAAGTAAAATAGATTTTAAAAGACAAAAAATCGCTATTTCATTAGTTGAGGGATTAGATCCAAGTTTTAAATCAGACGTATATTGGGATCCTCAGGTTAAAAACAAAAAAGATATTTTAATTTATATAGAGTCACCATATTTACTTAGAAAATTTAAAAAACACATTCCTTATATTGAAAAATTGAAGAAAAGTGGCACTGCTATTATTAATCTCTGGGAAGAAGAAGTTGATAAAAATAACTTTGAGGATCTATTATATAAATTAAAAAATATAAAAACTAAATCTTTCCTAGACCAACATCTGAAGAATATTTCAATGGAGCTAGTTATGAGAGTAAGTTTTTGGGTAAATTTCTTTAAAAAGTACAATATAAAAGTTCATATTGACTCAGATGATCTTAAATATGAAAACATAGCTAAACAAATTGCATTAGATCTTACTGACGGATGCTCAATAGGAAAAGTAAAGTCTTATATTACACCTAATTGCCCTTTGTTTTTTGAGTATTATCATAATGACATTTTTTTTTGTTGGGGAAAAAGAATAGTAGAAAATATAAAAAAAATGAAAAAGAATAGTATGATAACTAATATAAAAAATCTTGTTATAAGTGGTAATCTTAATCAAATTAATAATAAAGATATTATAGAAAAAATTTCAAAAATTAAAAAAAACTTTAAAAGTATCGGAGTAAAAAAAAATATTTTAATTTTAGATACCTCACATGATGATAATAAAAATTATAATGAGCAATTGATGTTATCCAAAAAGGTTAATTACTTTTACAGTAAAATTATAGATTTCGCTTCAAATGATAAAAAGGTAGGTCTAATTATTAAGCCAAAAAAAAGTCTTGATTATTTAGATAAAGATATAAAAAAAAAGATAAGCAACTTAGCCAAAAATAAAAAAATCTATGTTGAAAATAATTTCAAAGTTCCAGTTAAAAACTTTGCCAAAATAAGTGATTTTGCAATATCTCTCACTGTAGATAGTTTACCTTCAGCAATGTTAGAAGCTTTATGTGAAAACAAGAAACTTAGATGTGTATTTTATGATTATCCAAAATGCTCTAAGAAAGAAAAAATTTTTAGCTGGGGAAATAAAAAAGTTTTTTTTAACAATTTAGACAATATGTTAGAAACAGTTAAAAAAAATTTATTCATACCACAATCAAAAATTGGTATTTGGCCTAAAACTTTTCTAAATTCTCTAAGTCCTTTTAAACCAGTTTCGTATAACGATAAAGCTAAGTATTATATACAAAATCTAATAAAACAATTTCAAAGATTTAAGAAAAAAAATGAATCTATTAGTGCAGCAAATCACTTATTTAAAAGAAAATATGGAAATAATCTAATTGTAAAAATCTGATGAATTTTGAAAAAAAAAATTTGATTAAGCTTTATAATTTACCTAAAGATGTAAAATTTTGTAAAAATTGCACCATTTCCAATCAAAGACCCAGAATAACTTTTGATAAAAATGGAATTTGTTCTGCATGTAATTTCAGTCAAATAAAAAAAAAAATTAATTGGGAGGATAGAAAATTAAAATTTAAAAAACTTCTAGATCAATTTAGAAAAAAAGATGGAAATTTTGATGTTCTAGTTCCGTGCAGTGGAGGAAAAGATGGCAGCATGGTTGCTCACAAACTAAAGTATGAGTACGGTATGAATCCTTTATGTGTTACTTGGGCACCACTTAAATATACTGAAATTGGAAAAAAAAATTTGAGTAATTTCATTAACAGTGGTTTTGATCACATACTAGGAACTCCTAATCCGGAAATTACAAAAAAATTAACAGAGGTATCATTTAAAGAAGTTGGGGATCCTTTTCAGCCGTTTATTTATGGCCAAGTTAACTTTCCTCTTAACATGGCAATAAAATACAATATTCCACTAATAATGTATGGCGAGAACCAAGAGGTCGAATATGGTGGAGACACGACCAAGGCAGAAAAGCCCACAAGAGATGTGGCAGATTTTGCCAAATATTACTTTTCTGGAAAACAGCTAGATTCATGGAAAAAATATGGAATTTTAAATAAGGATCTAAAGTTTTTTTCTGGACCTGAAATTGAAAGCATTAAATCTTCAAAAATTGAAATTCATTTTTTTGGCTATTATCATTTTTGGGATCCTCAAGAAAATTATTATTATTGTCAAAAATATACTGGTCTTTCACCAAATGAGGAAAGGACTGAAGGAACTTATTCTAAGTATGCAAGTTTGGACGATAAGCTTGATGGTTTTCACTTTTACTTAGCCTATATAAAATTTGGAATAGGACGAGCTACATCCGATAGTGCGCACGAGATAAGAGATGGTAAAATTGAAAGAGATGAAGGCATTAGTCTTGTAAAAAAATATGACCATGAATTCCCCAAAAAATATTACAAGGAATTTTTAGAATATTGTTCTATTAGTTCCGAAGAATTTGAAAAAATTATAGATAGTTGGAGATCAGATCATCTTTGGAGAAAAGGAAATGACAACAAGTGGGTATTAAAGAGCCCTATCTGGAAAAATAATGAGAAAAGTAAGGATAATTCCTAGACTAGATATTAAAGGTCCAAATTTAATAAAATCAGTTCAATTTGAGGGGCTTAGAGTTTTGGGCTCACCAAATGATTTTGCAAAAAGGTATTACGATGAAGGCGCTGATGAGTTATTATATATGGATGTCGTAGCAAGCCTTTATGGAAGAAATAGTTTAAATGACCTAATTTCCAAAGCAGCTAAAAATGTATTTATTCCAATAACTGTTGGAGGCGGAATCAGATCAGTTGATGATGCAATTCAAATTTTCAAGTCTGGCGCTGACAAAATAGCGATTAATACTGCTGCAGTAAAAAACCCTTATCTAATATCAGATTTAGTTCAACGTTTTGGATCGCAGAGCATAGTAGTTTCTATTGAGGCAAAAAAAGTAAAGGCTGGAAGTTGGACGGTTTATACAGATTACGGCAGAGAAAAAAGTGAGCTCGATCTATTTAAATGGATTAAGATTTGTGTTGAAAAGGGAGCCGGTGAAATAATTATTACTTCTATTGACAGAGAAGGAACGGGCGAAGGTTTTGAAACTGAGATACTTGAAAAACTTGGTAACTTAGAAATTCCAGTAATATTTTGTGGCGGGATGGGAAAGCTAAATGACATTATTGAGGTTTTAAAGTTAGGAAATATAGATGCTATTTCGATGGCTGACTCAATACATTATAATAAGTTAAAAATTTCACAAATAAGAGACTTTGCTTTGTCCAAAAATTTGAATTTAAGAAACTTTCAGCATGAAGACTAAAACTTTAATAATAGATTATGGCGTAGGCAACTTATTGAGCCTCACTAGGGCGTTAGAACATGTTGGTTCTGAAGTAGTTGTATCAGATGATCATAGAAAAATTGATGAAGCTTCTCATGTTATATTGCCTGGCATAGGAGCATTCAAAAAAGCGGTCGAATTATTAAAAAAAAAAAAATTGAATGACGCAATTAGAAAGATAGTAGAAAAAAAAAAAAATTTTTTAGGTATTTGTCTTGGAATGCAACTTTTGTTAAATAAAAGTTATGAACATGGGGAAAGCGAAGGGCTTGGAATATTTGATGGAGAAGTAAAGTCAATTAAAGCTCTTAAAAATTCAATTGATATAAAAGTTCCAAATATCGGGTGGTACAATTTACAGCTAGAGCACGAAAAAAAACAATTTAATATATTTAACAATTTAAATGAAAAAGACAATTTTTATTTTGTTCATTCATTCCTATCTGATATTAAAAATGATAATGAAAAAAATTTTTCAATTCAATATTCAAATTTAAGTATACCCGCAATTATTTCTAAAAATAACATCTTTGGGTTTCAATTCCATCCTGAAAAAAGTGGAAAATCAGGACTTAAACTTTTAAAAAACTTTATTAATTTAGAATGAAAAATACTCAGATAATCAAAAAAATACAGAAGTTGTTTTCTAGAAATGACAAACCAATATTTCTTCACGAACCTGATATTGATACAAAAGACATTAAAAACGTATCTTTAGCATTAAAACAAAAAAAAATTTCTTCACATGCCAGTATTACTCTTGATTTTGAAAAAAATTTGAAAGGTTTAACAAAATCAAAGTATATTGTTTCCACAATAAATGGAACCTCTGCTCTCCATCTAGCTTTGCTATCATTAAAAATAAAATCAAATGAAGAAATTTTAATGCCTTCTTTAAATTATATAGCTAGTGCAAATGCATGTTTATATATTGGGGCAGTCCCGCACTTTATAGAGACAAAAAAAGATAATTTGAATATTGATACTATATCTTTAGAAAAATATCTAAATTCAATAACAAAACAAAAAAAAAAAAAATGTTTTAATATTAAGACAAAAAGATACATAAGAGCAATTATAGTTCCACATCTTTTTGGACACTTATATGAAATAGAGAAAATAGAAAAAATTTCTAAAAAATTTAATCTTTTTTTTGTAGAGGATGCTGCAGAGGCATTAGGAAGTTTTTATAAAAAACAACACGCAGGAACTTTTGGAGATATTGGTATATTAAGTTTTAATGGAAATAAAATTATTAGTTCAGGATCTGGTGGGGCATTAATAACAAACAATACAAAATTTGCCTTAGAAGCTATGAAGCTTTCTACAATTTCAAAAAAAAATCATTCATGGAAGTATGAATACGATGAAGTAGGTTTTAATTACAGACTCCCGAGTATAAATGCAGCACTGGGAATTTCTCAACTTAAAAAGTTAAATTATTTTATTAAGTTAAAGCGAGATTTATATAAAAAATACAAAAGTTTTTTTGGTAAAGAAAATATCTTTGAATTACTGGAAGAACCAAAAAATTGCAGGAGTAATTATTGGTTGCAGACAATTATAATGAAGAATAATTATAAAATTAGTAATAAAATATTTAAAAGTTTATTTTCACTTAAAATATTTGTAAGACCGATTTGGAGACCTTTACATTTGTCAAATCATTTAAAACGATTTCCAAAAATGAGACTAAAAAATACGGAAAATATTTCAAAGAGAATAATAAATCTTCCAAGTAGTTCCTTTTTATTTAAAAAAAAATAGTTATTATTAATTTATAAAAATTCGTTAATTAATGTTTAGAAATATTTGTGTATTACAGTCTAAAAAAGATTTTGAAATTATTTCTAAAACAAATGATTTTGAAACATGTATTTTTCTACCACTTAATTTAGAAACTTATTTAATTTGTAAAAAAAAATGTCTTAAAATAATAAATTTTAATTCATTATTAAATAACAAATTTCACAAAGATGCTTTAACAATTTCTTTAAATTTTTCAAAACTTATTAAATTTAATAGTAAATTAAACTTTAGTTTTAAATCTGAAATAATTTCTTTTTTGAGACATCGACTTTACTGCGTTATTTTTTTGATAGAGGTTTTAGAAAGATCGAAAAAATATTATAATTTCAAAAAGATACTAGTGTCTGGTATTGAAGACGGAAATAATATTGCCTCGAAAATTATTTACAATATTTATAAAAAACAAACCGTAAGAATTTCATCTCGGTCTAAAAATAAATTTAAAGATAAAATATATAGTTATGTTTTAGATCAAAGACTTGAAACCAAAAATAACAATATTTTACTTAGTAATTTAGGTTATAATTTTGACAAAATATCAAAAAGTTTTTTTAAGAGAAAATATAATATTTATGTACCAAATTTTGAAAAAATAGGTCTTTTAAAAAAATTATTATTTTTTAAAAAGAGAATAAAAATTTTAAATTTTAGTAAAAATAAAAAAATACAAATCAAAAAAAAAAAGTTTATTAAAAAAATTAATTTTACCTATAAAAAGAAATTTAATATTTCCAGGTTAATGAATTTATTTTTTTTAGATTATGAATTTTACTTTAATGATCTTTATCAGAGAATTTTATCATTGAAAAATACAATATCACAAAATAATTTTGATTTATTAGTATCCAATATTTGCAGAGGTCTTGAGGGTTCAATTTTAGATAATGACATTAATACAAAGTCTTTATGCATTCCTCATGGTATAATTTCAAAATCATATAACAAATATGATAAAATTTATAAAAAATATATTGCTGATGCAGTATTTAGCGGAGAAAGTAATTATTTTTCTATACAATCAAAAATAATGAAAGATTCTCTAAAAACCCACAAAATTTCAGGAAAAAAACTATTTACTGGAAATTTGATATTTTCAACTAAAGAAAAAACTAACAAAAAAAAATATTTCTTATTTGCTCCTACAGTTAAAAATTTTTACAATATTCAATATTTAGGCGTTGAAACTTTTTATGAGTTTTGGGATAATTTAAATGTTTTAGATGAAATAGCATATAATGAAAAAATTAAAATTGTTGTTAAATTGCATCCAAATGTTCATCATTGCATCACAGATATAAAGAAATATTTTAAAAATTTAACTTTTTCAAATACTAAAATTCAAAATCTTTTAACTGACTCGATAGCGCTTCTAAGCTATTCTTCTGCAGCTATCGAAGATGCATTAAATTCTGAAATTCCTGTAATTCTTCTTGATTTAAAAAAAAGATACAAGCAAATTAATATTTCTAGCAACTCAAAAAATAAAAATGAAGCTGTATATTATACTTCGGATAAAGATAAACTTGTGTCTATAATGAAAAAAATTCCTAAATTAAAAAATTTAGATTTCTCTAAGTACGTTTTAAGTCAAAATATTGAAAAAAATTTTGAAAAAGTATTGTCAATTATTAAAAAAAATTAAAATGAAACAAATAACAATTTTAGGGGGGAGTGGTTTTTTAGGATCAGTTTTAAGTGATCTTTTGGTAAAAAAAAAAAAATATAGAGTCATTATTTTAGACACAAAAATTAAAAGACCACTTTTAAAAAATCAAAAATTCATTAAAGGCAGTATTTTAAATGACGCAAAGCTTGAAAAAGCCATCAAAGGTTCAGAGTATGTTTTTAATTTTGCTGCATTGGCAGACTTAGATTTAGCAAAAAATTTACCTTTAGAGACAGCTAATGTTAATATTATTGGCACAATTAAAGCGCTTATAATCTCTAAAAAAAATAAAATTAAAAAATTTATTCATGCGAGCTCTATATATGCTAATAGCGAACAAGGTGGATTTTATGGCTCTAGTAAAAAAGCAGCGGAGGATTTTATTGAAAAATTTTGGAAAAAATATAAAATTAAATTTACCATCCTTAGATTTGGATCACTTTATGGTTTGAATGCGGGAAAGAATAATGGAATAAACTTTATTATTGATACTTTTCTTAAAAAAAATATTTTAAACTATAATGGAAAAAGAAATGCTGCTAGAAAATATGTTCACGTTGAAGATGCTTGCTTAGCTTGCATGCAAACACTAGATAAAGCTTATGATAATAAGTATTTAAATATTACCGGTAAAAAGAAAATAAAAGTAATAAGTTTAATGAAATATATTTCAAAATTATTTGAATATAAGAGAAATATTAATTTTAAAAATTTAGAAATAGAAGGTCACTATGTAAATGAGCCCCGAATATTTAAACCGAGGCGAGGTATAAATTTATATTTAAAAAAATATAAAAATTTTAATCAAGAACTTGTAAATCTAATAAAAGAGAGAAAGAGCAAAATATGATTGTAGCTTTAATGATGGGAAGAGCAGGTAGTAAAGGTTTTAAAAACAAAAATTTAATTAGAATTAATGGGAAAAGATTATTTGAATATCCTTTAATTGCTGCTAAAAAATCAAAATTGGTCCAAGATATTTACATTACAACTGATTGCCCTGTAATAAAAAAAGTTTCAAAGTCTTACAATGTAAAAATAATTGATAGACCAAAAAATCTCAAAGGAGACAAAGCACTTGGAGACAAAGTGTTTGAACATGGATACTTCGAGATTAAGAAAAGATTGAAAAAAAAAAATAAAAAAATTAAATATATCGTATTGCTTTTAGCCAACTGTGCAACTGTTAATACAAATATGATAAATAAAGGAATACAGATATTAAATAAAAATAAAAAATTTGACTCAGCTGTATCAACATCAATTTATAATATGTGGAGTCCTTTAAGGGCAAGAAAATTAAAAGGTGACGGCACATTGAAACCTTTTATTCCGTTTAAGGCTTTTGGTAATGTTAAAAATCTAAACTGTGATAGAGATTCACAAGGGAATGTTTTCTTTGCTGATATGGGAGTATCAGTTATAAGACCAAAATGTTTAGAAAATTTAGAAAGTGGTCTCTTACCGCAAAAATGGATGGGTAAAAAAATTGCACCAATATATTCAGATGCCGGCTTTGATTTAGACTTTGATTGGCAGCTTCCTTTACTCAAATTTTGGATAAAAAAATATGCAAGAAAAAAATAATATTTATAAAAAATTTCAAAGTTTTGATAATTTTAAAAATGTTAGTAATTTAAATATTAAAAATATTGAGGAAAAAATTTTTAGTACTTATGAAAAATTTAAACTAAAATTACCTACTTATTTTCATCCTAAAGACACAGATTTATTAGAAAAAATTATTTCAGATTTAAAATCATTAAAAAATTCTAAGACAGATTTTTCCTTAAAGCCGAATTCTATTGCTGAGATCAATACTTTTGAAAATATTGAAATTTTAAAATATTTAATTAGTAGATACAAGTATGAGATTTATCCTGTAGTAAAAAAATTAGATAGCTACCCTCCATTAGTTCAAATTGAACCATCCTCAATATGTAATTTTAGGTGTGTGTTCTGTTTTGAAACAGACAAATCATTTACCAATAAAAAAAATGGTTTTATGGGAACTATGGATTTAAATATTTTTAAACAAATTGTTGATGAAATTCAGGGAAATGTAGATTTTGTAACATTAGCTTCTAGAGGGGAACCATTAGTAGCAAAAAGCTTTTCCCAAATGTTAGATTATTGCTCTGAAAAATTTTTGATTTTAAAAATTAATACTAATGCATCTTTATTAACTGAGGACAAATGTCATGCAATCTTGTCCAGTGGTGTGAAAACTATAGTTTTTTCAGCAGATGCAGCAGACGAAAAACTTTACAGCAAGCTAAGAGTAAATGGAGATTTAAAAAAGACTTTAGCAAACATTAGAATGTTTAAAATGATTAAGGATAAGAATTATAAAACCAGTAAGATTATCACTAGAGTATCTGGAGTAAAATTTAACAATGAGCAAAAATTTACTGATATGGAGACTCTGTGGGGAGACTTGGTAGATCAAGTTGCTTTTGTAGATTACAATCCTTGGGAAAATTGTTATGAGAAAGAAAAAAACAATATTCAAGAAGCTTGTAGCGATCTATGGAGAAGAATGTTCATATGGTGGGATGGTAAAATTAATCCCTGTGATGTTGATTATAAATCTCACTTAAGTCCAGGAAAATTTCCAGAAATTTCTATTAAAGATTCATGGAATTCGGATTTATATAACAAAATACGAAATTATCATTTAAATAAAAAACGTAATAATTTTACACCATGCAAATCATGTTCTGTAGTTTAAATGAAATTTAAAAGCCATATTAAAAAAATTAAAAGAAATAATTATATAAATTTTTCTAGATTAAATTTTACTAGATTAGATAAAAATGAAAAAATTGATAGTTTTAGAAAAAAATTAATTAGTAATTTGAAAAATCAAATTAGCTCCAATCTTCTGGCGACATACCCGGAAGTTTCCAAGTTAATTAATTTAATTTCAAAAATCTTTAGTTTAAGCAATAAAAATATTCTTTTGACCGCTGGTATTGATGGAGCATTAAAGATCATAATTGATGGATTTACAAAAGAAAAAGATAAAGTTGTTATTCTTGACCCAACTTTTGCGATGACAAAAATTTATTGTGATCTGGCTAACTTAAAAGTTTTAAAAGTTAATTATGATAAAAATTTAAGATTAAACACTCCTAAATTAATTCAAAATTTAAAAAAAAAACCTAAATTAGTGATTTTATCCAATCCAAACAGTCCAACTGGAACAGTTATAGAAAAAAACTATATTTCTGAAATAATGAGAATTACAAAAAAAAAAAATATTCCTTTAGTTATCGATGAGGCTTACTATGAGTTTCATGGAAAAAGTTTGATTAGTTATTTAAAAAAAAATAAAAATTTATTTATTTTAAGAACTTTTTCCAAAGCATTTGGTATTGCAGGTGTTAGGGTTGGTTATATTGTTTCATCCCAACAAAATATCAAATATTTATCAAAATTTAAGCCCATGTACGAAGTAAATTCTATAGGAATAGAGATAGCAAAGCTTATTTTACAAAATAAAACAATCGTAAAGGATTATGTTAGGAACACATTATTATCAAAAGAAAAATTATTAAATTATTTAAGACAAAATAATGTTGATTATAAAGATACAAGAGCAAATTTTGTGTTAATAGATAAAAAGAAAATTAACAAAAATATTTTTAATGATTGTAAAAAAAGAAATATTTTAATCTCAAATAAGACATTTTTTAAAAAGTTCATTAGAGTCACTGTCGGCCCCCATACCCAAATGGGAGTTTTTTTTAATATTCTTAAAAAAAATATTAATTAATTTTAAACCCAATGAAATTCTTTGTTAAAAAAATAAATAACGAAAAAAATTATTTGTTAAAAAAAGTATCACAATATTTAAAGTATAATAATGATGCATTAAGTAGTCTTAACTATTTGTATACTAATGGTGGATCGGCAGGGTACTATAAATTAAAATCTCTAGAACAAAATTCAAACTGCTTAAAATATCTCAATGAATACTTAAAAGAAGTGGGAGCTAATTTTTTTAAAAGCCATGATTTAAAAATAATAAATAACAGATATTTTAAAAACTCGTATGAAAATATTTACCTCACATGGGGAAATAAAACTAATTTTAGTAAAAACGGTATTTTTAAAGATAAATATTTTAGAAAAAGCTCTATTAATGTAAAAAATTTATGGATTGTTATTTACGAAGACTATCGTATTCCAACAAAAATTACCGACAACACAATTATTGTTATCCCAAAAAGAAATAATTTTAGTATTTCTTGTTTCATAAAAAATATTTTATCAATATTTAAAAATTCAGATTCTTTGAATTCTAATTTTTTTCGTTACTTACCTTTTTCCTCAGTTTTTGCAAATGCTATATCCAATAATTTATTACCTTTAATTAATAATATAAATTTTAAAAAAATTTATATACCCTATGAGTCTCAACCATTTCAGCAGTATTTTATTCGAAATATTAAATTAAATTTTAAAAAAAATATTAAAGTGATTGGTTACATACATTCTTTTTTACCTGCATTCCCCAGTTACTATATATTTAGAAAATTTAGTCCTGATCAAATACTAGTGCATGGGAGTTTTCAAAAAAAAATTCTTTCTAAATATTTGGGTTGGAAAAATAAAAAAATCAAAGTTATTAGATCATTAAGATTTCAAAAAAAAGATAATTTGGATAAAAATTATTTTTTTATAAGTTATAATTTATTTAAAAATTCTAATAAGAACTTAACCAACTTTGAGTTATTTTTAAAAGATGGTGAAAATTTTAAATATAAAAAGTGTGATATAAAACTTCATCCCGCAAAAAAAAATGACCCAAAACACAAAAATTTCGAACTAGAAATAAAAAGAATTGTTTCTAAATTTTCAAAAAAATTTTCGAAAAACAGATTTTCAAAAAAAATAAATTTCTGCTTTGGTGAAAGCTCAGTTATTATAGAGTCATTAGAGAGAGGAGTTGAGGTAGTTCATTTTTCTCAGGATCCAGTACTTGAGGTTTTTGTTGGCGATTTATGGAAAAATATAGTAGTAAAGGAAATTAGTAAAAATGTTTATCACTATAAACTGAAAAAAAAGGGTTTATATCTAAAATTTTAATGAAAGAAAAAAAATTTCTAAAAAATTATTTCAGCAATCAAAAGGATTTAATCTCTTTTGATGATAAAGAACTTGAAAAACTTGAAGAGACAAAAAAAGTATTAATCGAAATAAATAAAAATAAGAAAAAAACTTTAATATTTGGAAATGGCGGTAGTGCAGCTATTGCGAGTCACTTTAGTGTGGACCTAACTAAAAATGCGAAAATAAGATGCGTAAATTACAATGAATCTGATTTACTCACTTGTTTTTCAAATGATTTTGGATATGAGAAGTGGGTAGAGAAGGCAATCGAATTTTATAGCGATGAGGGAGATGCACTAATTTTAATCTCAGCAGGAGGAAACTCTCCGAATATGGTTAATGCAGCTAATTATGCAAAGAAAAAAAATATTTCTAAGATTATTACATTTACTGGAAATGATGAAAATAATAAGCTTTCTAAATTAGGTGATATTAATTTCTGGGTAAACAGCAAAGCCTATAATCTTATAGAAAATACCCATCAAATACTTTTACTATCACTTGTTGATTTGATAATAGGTAAATCAGAGTATCCACCGAATTAAGATCATTGAAAAATAAAAATTCATTTCTAAAAAGTTATAAAAACTTAAAAGTCCTTGTGACAGGTACTACAGGATTTAAAGGCTCATGGTTAGCTTTCTGGTTACAACAGTTAGGAGCAAAAGTAGTAGGTGTTTCGCTTAAACCTGAAAAGAGCTCTATATTATTTGATAATTTAGAATTAAAAAAAGTAATTAAACAATATTTTTTAGATATTCGTAATTTCAAAAAGTTAAATTATGTCGTAAAAAAAGAAAAACCAGATATAATTTTTCATTTAGCGGCTCAATCAATAGTCTCTGAGAGTTTTAAAGATCCTTTAAGTACATTCCAAACCAATGTATTAGGAAGCGCAAATATTTTAGAATGTTACAGATTGAATAATATTTCTAAACTTGTTTATATTACATCTGATAAATGTTATCTCAATTTAGATAAAAAAAAAAATTATAAAGAAACTGATATATTAGGAGGTTTGGATAATTATTCCTCATCGAAAGCTAGTTCTGAATTAATTTTTTCATCATACTTTAATAGTTATTTTAAAAATAAAGATTACCTTTCTACAGTTAGCGCAAGAGCTGGGAATGTGATCGGTGGAGGAGATATGAAAGTAAATAGAATAGTTCCAGATATTATGAAATCATTATTTAATAGCGAAAGTTTAGTCTTGAGAAATCCAAAAGCTACCAGACCTTGGCAGCACGTACTTGAGCCACTAAGTGGATATTTATTGTTAGGTCACAAAATTTTGAATAAAAAACTAAATACCAGATTAATACCAAGTTGGAATTTTGGACCAGAAACGAAAAACTGTAAAAGTGTAGGACATATTTCTAAAATGGTAATGGACAGTTGGGGAGAGACAAATCATAGAATTAGGATTGACAAAAAAAATTTATATCATGAGTCAAAACTTTTATCTTTGAATATACAAAAAGCAAAAAAAGAACTCAAATGGCAGCCAAGATTAGATTTAAAAGAAACAATTAAATTTACAGTTGACTGGTATAAAAATCACTTAAATAACGAAGATATGGTTAAATTCACAAACAAGCAAATTCAAAAATTTTTAGAAAATTAGTTATATGTCAAGTTGTAGAGTTTGTAGAGGTAAATTAATCAAGATAATTGATTTCGGAAAAATAGCTTTGGTTGGCGATTTTCCAAAAAAAAAAGTAAAACAAAAAAAATATAAAATTTCCCTAAATTATTGTAAAATTTGTAAACATGTTCAAATAGCCGAAATTTTAAATCCAAACCTTTTATTTAAAAAGTATCTTTGGGAAACAGGCATATCTAAAAGTAATATTCTCCTTTTAAAAGAGATTATCAAAAAGATAAAAAAATTTAAAATAAACTATAGATCCCAAGTCTTAGAAATAGCAAGTAATGATGGTTCATTTTTAGAATTAATAAAAAAAAAAATTTAAATGTTTTGTGCTTGGAGTAGATCCAGCAAAAAATTTAAAGAAAATTTCAGATAAAAAAAAAGTATTCAATATTGCTCATTATTTTAATTCAAAATTATCAAGAAAATTATTCTCAAAATTTGGTAATTTTGATTTTATTTTCGCAAGAAATGTAATAGCACACGTCCCAAATCCCAATGAGATTTTTAATGGAGTAAATAACTTATTAACAAAGGAAGGAATATTTATATTGGAAGTTCCTCACTTGAGCAATATTTTTCAGTTTAATCAATATGATAATATATTTCATGAACATGTAGGATTTCATAGTTTAAAATCAATTATTGATTTATCTCATAATAATTCTCTAAAAATTTTTGATGTTGAAAAAATAGACTCTCAAGGTGGATCCTTAAGATGCTATATTTGTAAAAAACACTCAAGAAAGACAACTTCAAAAAAAGTTTTTCAAATTCTTAATAAGGAGAAAAAACTCGGATTATTTAATTCAAAAGAATTAAAAAAGTTTAAGCTAAAAATATCAAAACATATAAATAAGATGAAAGATCTTATTAATATTCTAAAATTAAAAAATAAAAGAATTTCTGTATATGGTGCATCTGGAAAAGGTCAAGCCTTGTTACAATTTTGCAACTTGAATAAAAATAAAATAGATTGTGCTTATGATAAAAGCAAACTTAAGCAGGAGAGATATACCCCCGGGACTTTTATTAAGATTAAAAAACCCTCAGAATTGAGGAGAAAAAATATAGATTACTTGCTTATTTTATCCTGGAATATTAAAAATGAAATAATTAAGCAAGAAAAAAAATTTAAACAAGAGGGAGGAAAATTTATAATTCCTTTTCCCTATCCTAGAATAATAAATTAAATGAAAGTAGTTATACTAGCTGGTGGATATGGTACTCGATTATCTGAGTATACTGACACAATACCGAAACCTATGGTGCCTGTAGGTGGTAAACCAATCTTAGAACATATAATGGACATCTACTCGAATTTTGGACACAAAAATTTCTATATTGCTTTAGGATACAAAGGAGACGTAATTAGAAATCACTTTAAAAATTTTAAAAAAAAAGACTGGAAGGTAAATCTTATTGAAACTGGATCTGATACATTGACTGGCGGAAGATTAAAAAGGTTAGAGAAATTTTTGTCAAAAGAAACTTTTTTATTAACTTATGGCGATGGTATATCTAATATTGATATAAATGAATTAATTAAATTTCACAAAGATCATAAGCAGATGGTTACGATTTCTGCAGTTAGACCACCAGCAAGATTTGGCTCTTTAAGTTTAGATGGATCAAACGTAATCAAATTTCAGGAAAAAAAACAATTAGGAGAAAGCTGGATAAATGGAGGATTTTTTGTAGTCAATCCTGAATTTTTCAATTATTTAAAAGATGATAAGACTGTTCTTGAAAAAGAACCTTTAGAGAGTATTACAAATCTAAAAAAATTAAAAGCATTTAAGCATAAAGGTTTTTGGCAGTGTATGGACCATAAATTAGATAAGGATTTTCTTGAACAATTAATAATAGAAAAAAAAGCACCTTGGATCAAATGAGGAGTTTATTAGTTGTTGGTGGCACAGGTTTTATTGGTTATCATATTATAAAAGAAGCAAAAAAAAAAAATTTTTTAATTACTAGCTTATCTTTAAATAAACCTAAAAAAAAAAGATTTCACAAGGGTGTCAAATATATTAAAGCAGATATTTCTAAACTATTAAACTTAAAAAAAAAAATTAGCAAAAAATTTAATTATGTAATTAATGCTGGGGGTTATGGAATAAACCCAAGTTATGGCAAAGAAGGAGATAGATTAATTAAAGTTCACTTTAATGGATTGATTAATCTCCTTAAAGTTTTACATATTTCAGAAATCAAAAAATTTATTCAAATAGGAAGTTCGTCAGAATATGGTAAAGCGAATTCACCACTCAAGGAAACTCTTATTTGCAAACCAAATTCACCTTATTCTTATGCAAAATTATCAAGTACTCATTTTTTAATAAATCTTTTTAAAAAAAAAAAATTTCCAGTAACAGTATTAAGACTTTTTCAAGTTTATGGCCCTAAGCAAGATAAAAATAGAATCGTGCCTTTTTTAATTGATAATTGTTTAAAAAATAATGAGTTTCTAACCACCAAAGGAAATCAATTGTGTGACTTTTGTCATATTGAAGATGTTGTTAAAGCAATTTTTAAAAGTTTATCTTCAAAAAAAGTAGACGGTGAGATAATCAATATAGGAACAGGAAAACCAATAAAAATAAAATCTATTATAAAATTGGTTAAAAAATTTATTGGAAGAGGAAAACCTAAATTCGGTGGTTTAAAATATAAAATTGGAACCAATATGAAAAATTTTCCTAACGTTCTTAAAGCCAAAAGAAAACTAAATTGGAGTCCAAAAGTTACTCTTTTAAATGGACTTAAAAGAACAATAAAAAGTCATAAATGAAAAAACAACCTTTAGTAAGTATTATTATGAATTGTTTAAATGGTGAAAAATATTTAAACAGTGCAATTGATAGCGTAATTAACCAAACATACAAAAACTGGGAGTTGATTTTTTGGGATAATCGGTCAACAGACAATTCGGCAAATATTTTAAAAAAATACAAAGATAAAAGAATTAAGTATTTTTACTCAAAAAAAAAAACTGTTTTATATAAAGCTAGAAATGAGGCTATTAAAAATTCAAAAGGTGAATTTCTAGCTTTCTTGGATGTAGATGATATATGGGTAAGAAATAAATTATCTTTGCAAATTCCAAAATTTAAAAATAAAAAAATAGGTTTGGTTTATAGTAATTTTTATAAGTATAAAAATTACAAAAAAAAATTAGCTTATAAGACAAAACTACCAAGCGGCAAAATAACTAATTCTATTATAAACAATTATCAAGTTCCATTTTTAACTGTTGTTTTAAGAAAGAAATTTATTAATAAAAAAAAAGTGTTTGATTTTAAGTACGATCTGCTTTCTGACTATGATTTTGTACTGAATTTTTCTCTTAAATATTATTTTCAAAGTATAAATAAACCATTAGCATTATATAGAATACACGATAATCAATTACAAAGAATTATGATGTTTTCTCAAGCCGAGCAATTTTGTGAATGGTTCAAAAACAAAAAGATTAAAACTAAATTTAAAAAATATGATTTATCTTCAATATATAAAAAGTATGAATATTACGATTTATTAAGAAATTTTAATAAATCGAGAGTAAAGTTTTTTTTAGGTATTATCAAAAAGTTTGCATTTAAAACTTTTATAAAAATTACCATTTTAATATTTTTCCCAAGAAAAATCGCTTTTAAATTTTTTGAGAATGTTTAGCTTAAAAAAAAATATCGATATAATTATGCCTAATTATAACAAAGGCAAATTTATTAGAGAAGCAATTGAGTCTGTATTGAAACAATCTTATAAAGATTGGAGGTTGTTCATAGTAGATGACAATTCTTCTGATAATTCAAGAGAGGTAATATTAAATTATAAAAAAGATAAAAGAGTCAAATTTTTTTTTCTAAAAAAAAATAAAGGCCCTTCATTTTGTAGAAATTTAGCTATAAAAAAATCTAAATCTAGATTTATTGCTTTTCTAGACTCCGATGATTATTGGACTATCAACAAGTTAAAAACTCAAATAAATTATATGATTAAACATCAATATTCTTATACATTCACGGATTATATCCCGATTTTATATTATAAGAATGTAAAAAAACTTAAAAAAACAAAAATTACAAATAAATTTTATTTTGAAAATTTTATAAATAATTCCTCAATAAACACATCAACAATGATTTTAGAAAGAAAATATCTTAAAGAAGTAAAATTTAGGAATCTTAAGTTAATGGAAGATTATATTTATAAATGTGAATTAATGAAAAAAACTAAAAAACCTTTTGTAAAATTTCCAAAAGCAACAGCAATCTACAGAATTATTAATAAATCAAGAAGTTCAAAAAAATTAATAAATTTTGTTAATCTTTGGAAATTGAACAGAAAATATAATAAACTAAATTTTTTAAGAAACTTAATGTCGATATTTTTTATTAGCTTAAATTCAATTAAAAAATATGGATTGAAATGAGGGCGTGTAGTTCAGTGGTAGAACGCTACGTTGACATCGTAGAGGTCATAAGTTCAATTCTTATCACGCCCACCATTAATTCAGTAAAAAAGCTTATTTCTTAACTATTTACTTCTTATTTTAAAAATAATATAAGACCTTGCCTGGTAATTTTTGCGAAGGGGCCACACCCGATCCCATTCCGAACTCGGAAGTTAAGTCCTTCAGCGCCGATGGTA
>MDTB01015601.1_pt1 | contig 52200 bp, 69 predicted proteins | sample 811161 | NCBI WGS metagenome assembly MDTB01 (sample SAMN05326650, study PRJNA326480) | marine metagenome | isolation source: seawater | place: Mediterranean Sea | collected 2009
AATGGTTCTAACAGATAACAAATTACAAGAAGCAATAAGTATTATTCAAAAGGTAGCGTATACAGGAAAAATAGGAGATGGAAAAATATTTATTTATGATGTTGAAAGAGCTATTAGAATAAGAACTAATGAGGAAAATGATAAGGCTATTTAACTTATTTAATAAATCAATCTAATTTTATTGACATAAATGAAAAACTTAATAATATAAAAGCACGTTCAATCTTTAAAAGGATCGGAAGTAAGCTTATGCTGAAGGAACGCGGTAATAATGATAGTTATACTTTCAATTTGCATAGATCTATACCGTAGTAATCAATAAGCTCTTTTTTAAATATAGATAATAAGGAGTAGTAATGACTGAAAAAATTTTTAAAATGATTAAAGAAAACGAGGTGAAGTTTGTAGATTTTAGATTTACAGACCCCAAAGGTAAGTGGCAGCATACTGCCCAAACAGTTGAAAGTGTTGATGAAGACTTATTGAATAATGGAATTATGTTTGATGGCTCATCTATATCTGGTTGGAAGTCTATCAATGAATCTGATATGATATTAAAACCAGACCTTAATACTGCAGTACTTGATCCATTTACAGCCCAGCCGCAACTTATAATTTTTTGCAACGTGGTAGAACCGTCTACCGGAGAAATGTATTCTAGATGTCCTAGGTCAACGGCAGTAAGAGCAACAGAATATTTAAAAAAAACTGGTATAGCAGATACTGCTTATTTTGGACCTGAGGCTGAGTTCTTTGTATTTGATGATGTTAAATGGAACGTATCAATGAATGATACATTTTATCAGCTTGACTCTGATGAAGGTCCTTACAATTCAGGAAACTCCTTTGATGGTGGTAATATAGGTCACAGACCATCTATGAAAGGTGGTTACTTTCCGGTTCCCCCTGTAGACTCTATGACAGACATGAGAGCAGAAATGGTAGGCACTATGATGGAAATGGGTCTTACTATGGAAAAACACCATCATGAAGTTGCTCCTTCACAAAATGAACTTGGAGGAAAATTTGATGAGCTACTTTCATGTGCTGATGATTTGCAAAAATATAAATATGTAGTACATATGGTAGCCCACTCATATGGAAAAACAGCTACTTTTATGCCTAAGCCAGTTATAAATGACAATGGATCTGGAATGCATTGTCATCAATCTCTTTGGAAAGGTGATTCTCCTTTATTTGCAGGGAGTGAATATAGTGGCTTGTCGCAAGATTGTCTTTATTACATAGGGGGCATTATAAAGCATGCTAAAGCTATAAATGCTTTTACAAATTCTACCACTAATAGTTATAAAAGGTTAGTTCCTGGTTTCGAAGCCCCTACCATTTTGGCATATTCAGCTAGAAATAGATCTGCTTCTATCAGAATACCCTATGCTGAAGGAGATAAAGCAAAAAGGCTTGAAGTAAGGTTTCCTGATGCAGCTTCTAATCCGTACCTAGCGTTTTCAGCTATGCTAATGGCAGGTCTAGACGGTATCAAAAATAAAATACATCCAGGAGACGCAATAGATTTTGATTTGTATGAAGCTACAGAAGATCAATTAAAAAACCTTAATACAGTAGCAACTTCTTTAGAGAATGCATTAGATTCTTTAGAAAAAGATAAAGCATTTTTAACAGAAGGAGGCGTATTTACAGATGATCAAATAGAGGGGTATATAGAACTTAAAAGAGATGAGGTAATTAGATTAAACAATTCTACTCATCCTGTTGAATTCGACATGTATTATAGCGTTTAAATTACCAATTTTTGTGGCAGTTTTCTTGGATTACCATCTGAGTCAATTGCCACATATATGAACTTTCCATTTGTAACTTCTTTCAACTTATTATTTTTCCAACTTTCTGTTGTTACCCTTAATATTATAGTTATTGAAGTCCTACCAACTCTCTCAAGTTTTCCATAACATGATACAGTATCGCCTATCTTTACCGGAAGTAAAAATTTCATTCCTTCTATTGCTACTGTAGCGACTCTTCCTCTCGCAATCTTACTTGCTAGAATTCCTCCTGCAACATCCATTTGACTAAGCAACCAACCACCAAAAATATCTCCATTAGTATTCGTGTCAGCTGGCATTGCTACAGTTTTTGTTAGTATATATTCTTTATTGTTTTTCAAATTAGTATATATAATGCTATTATTAAAAAATAATTTAATCAATTTAACACATTATTATGCTAAAAAAATATAATATTGGATTATTAAACGGTATTGTTTGCTCAACTAAAGGTAAGAGAAAAACTTCTATAGGTATTAAAAATAATAAAATAATAAAAATAGGAAAAATCAATGAGGATGAATGTATAAAAGTAGTTAATTGCAAAGGTCTGCATATTCTTCCAGGCCTTATAGATACTCAGGTTCATTTTAGAGAGCCAGGGCTTTCTCATAAAGAAGATATATTTTCAGGAACTATATCTGCATTATTAGGTGGTATTACTACAGTTTTTGAAATGCCAAACACTTCTCCAGCTACGATAAATAAAGTAGAACTAGATAAAAAGTTGAAAATAGCAAAAAAAACTAGTTGGGTTAACTACTCTTTCTTTATAGGTGCATGTAAAGAAAATTTAACTAAATTAGCAAAGTTAGAAAAGCTTAAAGGATGCGCTGGTATAAAGATTTTCATGGGTTCTTCAACTGGAAATTTACTCTTATCTGAGGAAAAAGATTTAGAACTAGCTCTTAAAACTTGTAAAAGGCGTGTTGCAATTCATTCTGAAGATGAAGTTAGACTGAGAGGTAGATTTTTAAAAGTAGATAAAAAAAAGGGAGTAAGTCAACATGAAGTGTGGAGAGATAAACAATCAGCAATTATATCTACTAAGAGAGTATTAAAATACGCAAAAAAATATAATAGCAAAGCCCATATTCTTCATATTTCTACAAAAGATGAAATAGCTCTTCTTAAAAAATCAAAAAGAAATATAACTGCTGAGATAACTCCTCAACATTTAACCTTAAATTCGCCAAGCTGTTATAAAATACTTGGAACTAGATCGCAGATGAATCCTCCAATAAGAAATAAAGACCATCAAAAAGGTTTATGGCAAGGCATTCATGATGGTATAATTAAAGTTGTAGGCTCAGATCATGCTCCACATACTATAAAAGAAAAAAACCTAAAATGGCCAAATTCTCCTTCCGGGTTACCTGGAGTTCAAACTACCTTACATTTAATGTTACATCATGTTAATAAAGGAAAAATATCCTTAGAAAAGGTGGTGGAATTATTAGCATACAACCCTGCAAAAATTTATGGAATCAAAAATAAAGGCCAGATCAAGGATGGTTATGATGCAGACATAACAATAATAGATTTAAACAAGGATTATAAAATTAAAAACAAGGATATGGCTTATAAATGTAAATGGACTCCTTTTGATGGAATGAATGTAAAAGGAGATATTTATGCCACTCTTATAAATGGTGAAATTAAAATGCTAAATAAGAAAATAATAGGAAAGCCTAGTGGTAAGACAGTATTATTTAACTAGAAAGTCAGTATTTTTTTTTCTGTTTATATTATTAATTATTTTGTTTAAAAAAAATATTTTTTCTCAAGTTTTTAAAATACCAGACAACTATATTGAAAGCCCTCTTATTTACCCACATGAAACTATTCTAAAAGGCATTAGTAAAATAACTCCTGTCGAAGCCCTATTTTCAAATTATACCAGCTTAGAGTTAAGCTCAGTAAAAAAAAATATTAGAAATCCTTCTAACTGGTTAGAAGATAAAATTTTTGATGAATTAGGAAATATTACAGAAACTGAGAGACTTCTTAGAAGCGAAGATAGCCCCCTATCAGATCCTATTTTTAATCAATTTAAGCATCTACCTTTTCATATAGATGACACGTTAGAACAGTTAGCAGTAAATCCCATAGTATTTTGTATAAAAACTAGTATTAAATTTAATAAATCTGGTAAGTTTTTTGAACTTAACTGTACGATACCTTTTGGTTTTTTTAATAACTACTTAATAATGAGACTACAATTTGATAAAAAAATATGGTACTTTACCAAAATAAGTACATTAAATTATAATAGAATGTTAGAACTAACAACTATCGCAGAAAGCTTTCAAATATACTAATGCTCAATAATAAGAAATTTATAAAAAACCCTGTCAAAAAAATGAATTATAATTTTAAAGATTCTTTGAGATTAGAAGAACAGCTTACTGAAGAAGAAATTCAAATTAAAGATCTTAGTAAATCTTTTGCTTATAAGGAACTTCTTCCTAATATAATAAAACTTAATAGGCATGAAAATTTTGATAAAACTATATTTAAAAAATTAGGAGGTTTAGGTCTTTTAGGTCCACAAATAAAAGGCTATGGTTGTGCTGGAGTATCTTCTTGTGCTTATGGTTTAATTGCAAAAGAAATTGAAGCAATTGACTCCTCCTATAGGTCTAGTTTGAGTGTTCAATCTAGTTTAGTTATGCAACCTATTTATGATTATGGCAATGAAAATCAAAAAAAAAAATGGCTACCCGAACTGGCAAAAGGAAATTTAATTGGATGCTTTGGATTAACAGAAGCTAATCACGGCTCAGATCCTTCCTCTATGCAAACAAATGCAAAAAAAGTTAAAGGAGGATATGTATTGAATGGATCAAAAAACTGGATATCAAACAGTCCGATAGCAGACTTATTTCTTATTTGGGCTAAAGATCAAGAAAATATAATTAGAGGTTTTATAGTAGAAAGAAAAGAAGCTGCCAATATAGAAACTCCAAAAATAGAGGGTAAGTTTGCTTTACGTGCCTCTCCTACTGGTATGATAATGCTAGATAATGTTTTTGTTCCTGATTCTAATATATTAGAAAAAGCTAAAGGATTGAAAGCACCTATGACATGCCTAACATCAGCCCGATTTGGAATCTCTTGGGGAGTATTAGGTGCTGCAGAATTCTGTTGGTTAAAAACATTGGACTATGTACTTGAAAGAAAACAGTTTGGTAAACCCTTAGCAGCAAATCAGTTGATACAAAAAAAATTGGCTGACATGCAAACTGAAATTGCGATTGCTTTACAAGCATGTTTGCGGGTTTCTAGATTAAAAGATGAAGGTAATGCAAGCAATGAGATTATATCTATGTTAAAAAGAAATAATGTAGGAAAAGCTTTAGAGATAGCAAGAAATGCTAGAGATATGCATGGAGGAAATGGTATTTCTGATGAGTACCATGTTGTAAGGCATATGATGAATTTAGAAGCTGTTAATACATATGAAGGAACGCATGACATTCATGCATTAATTCTAGGAAGAAGTCAAACAGGTATTCAAGCATTTAAATGACAAGCTAAAGTTTGGATATAAGTTTTATAATAGCAGCATAATCAAGATTATTTTTGTCAGCATTACAAAATTTTTTGTATAGCTCATGTGCTTTATTGCCCATTGAAGCTTTTAATTTTACACTTTTTGCCATTTCGTTAGATATTTTTAGATCTTTTAATATCAGTCTTGCAGCATAACCAGGTTTAAATTTATTATTAGCAGCCGAACTTTCTACAATTCCTTTTATAGGTAAATGATTTAACATTGCCCATGAAGAACCAGTAGATTTTGAACAAATTTCATAGAATTTTTTTGTGTTAATTTTAAACTTATTTGCCAACAAGAAAGCTTCACAAACACCAATCATATTTATACCTAACATCATATTATTGCATGCTTTTACAATTTGTCCTGCTCCACTAGGTCCTATATGCAATACATTTTTTCCTAAACAACTAAAAATTTTTTTTGACTTATTAAAAGCAGACTTATTTCCTCCGACCATAATAGTAAGTATAGCTTTTTTTGCACCATTAACTCCTCCTGAAACCGGAGCATCTAAAAACTTAATACCTTTTTCATCTAATGCTTTAGATATTTTTAGGGTAGTAGCATAATCAATAGAAGAACAATCAATAAATATTGAGTTTTTTTTAATGTAATTGATTATACCACTTTTCCCTAATACTAATTTTGATAATGACTTTCCATCTGGAAGCATAGTTATTATTGTCCTACTATTTTTAAAAGCTTCTTCTATATTGTTGGCTATAGTGGCTTTGGTATTTTTGAATGGTTCATATAATTTTTTATTTATATCAAATATATTTAAATTATACTTATTTTTTATAAGGTTTAATGCCATAGGCTTACCCATATTACCTAGACCTATAAAAGCTACTTTATTCAAATTTCAATAGCTCCTTATCACCTAAAGCATCGAAGTGTTCGTTTATAATATTTTCTTCTAATTCTGAGACATCTCTAGGTTCCCATTTTGGATTTCTGTCTTTATCAACTAAATTCGCTCTAACTCCTTCGTAAAAGTCATGCTTGGCCATCATAGACTGACAAATTCTAAACTCCATGCTTAAACATTCTTTTAAATCAAGAGTTTCAGCTATTGATAACTGCTTAATTACTACCCCCATGCTCGTGGGCGACTTTTTCATTAAAACCTTCAAAGTATCCTGCGCCCATTCGCTATTGTCTTTTTTCAAAGAATTAAATATTTTAATTATATTATCTTCTGAAAAATGTTTTTTAATGAATATTAGTTCTTTTTCTAAGGAAGATTTTTTATTAACGAAATTATTACTAGCTTCAGTTAATAATCCATCTATAAATTTTTTATCATATTTATTTTTATTTATGATAGTTTTAATTAAATTATCTATATTTTCATCATCAATGTAACTACTCCCAATGCCAACATATAAAGAGTCTAAAGCGTCCATAATTCTTCCTGTCAGAGCAAGATAAGTTCCTACCACTCCCATTCTAGATAAAAAATAACCTCCCCCTACATCTGGAAATAAACCTATAGCAGTCTCTGGCATAGCTGTAATAGTTCTACTATTAACAATTCTATGACTCCCGTGAACAGAAAGTCCTAACCCTCCTCCCATAGCTATACCATTTAAAATTGAGATCCATGGTTTAGAAAAGTTTGCTATGGAAAGATTTAATATATACTCTTCTCTAAAAAAATTATCTTTTAAGTTTACATCAGGTTTATTTCTTGAATGATATACACTTACTATATCCCCTCCTGCACAAAAAGCTTTTTCTCCTACACCTTTTATAATTACTCCTGATACTTCAGGATCTTCGTCCCAATTAGAAATATTTTTATAAATATCTCTTACCATATTAAGATTTAGTGCATTTAGAACTTTTTCTCTATTAAGTGTTATTATAACAGTAGCATTTTTTTTTTCTATTATTACATCTTTGTTACTCATAATCTTCCCAAAAAATTTCTAGAAATAATTAACCTCATTATTTCATTTGTTCCCTCTAAAATTTGATGAACTCTACAATCTCTTACCATTTTCTCTATTCCAAAATCTGATAAATAACCATACCCTCCGTGTATTTGTAATGCTTCGTTGCAAATATTAAAACAAATGTCTGTAGCAAACCTCTTAGCCATAGCCGAATTAATAGTTGAATTATTATCTTTGCTATCCAATGATGCTGCTGCTTTGTGAACCATCAGTCTAGCCGCCTGATATTCAGTTACCATATCAGCTATCTTAAATTGTATACTTTGAAATTCTTTAAGGTGCTTTCCAAACTGTTTTCTTTCATTTATATATGCTAAACTTCTATCTATGCAAAATCTTGCTGCACCAAGTGAACATGATGCTATATTTATTCTTCCTCCATCTAAGCCTTGCATAGCAATTTTAAAACCATCTCCTTTTTTACCAACTAAATTTGATACAGGAACAACACAATTATCAAATGAAATGGTTCTAGTAGGTTGATTTTTCCATCCCATTTTATCTTCGTTCTTACCAAAATTAACTCCCTCAAATTCTTTTTCTAAAATTATACAAGAAATTTCGTCCTTCATGCTTTCATCAGTTTTCATCATTACAAAATAAATATCAGATTCTCCTGCTCCAGATATGAATGATTTGGAACCATTTATTGCAAAAGAAGTATTATTTTTGTGATAACTGGCCTTAGTTTTCATTGCTGCTGAGTCTGAACCAGATCCAGCTTCTGTTAAACAATATGAAGCAATATTATCCATTTTAATTATCTTTGATAAATACTTATCTTTAAGCTTTTGACCTCCATAATTACTTAACATCCATGCTGTCATATTATGTATTGATAAAAATGCAGAAGTAGAAGGGCAAGCGTAAGCTAATTCTTCAAAGATTAAAGCTGCGTCCAATCTGCTTAAGCCTGTTCCTCCATCATTTTCGGAAACATAAATTCCGGCTAAACCTAAATTTGCAGCTTTTTTTAAAATTGATTTAGGAAAAATACATTCCTTATCCCACTTTAGTGCATGATCCAATATATTGTCTCTTGCAAAGCTGCTGGTGGAATCTATAATAGCTTTTTGATCTTCATTCAAATCTTTATATTTATCTATTACCATTATTTCTTTAGACTAAAATATTAAAATATTATAATTTATACTCTATGAACAATTTTTTATCAAACTTTCCTTTACACAGGCCTAGAAGATTAAGAAAAAATCGATGGATTAGAAGCTTAGTACAAGAAACTACAATATTACCTAATGATTTAATTTACCCTATTTTTGTAACATATGATAGCAAATCAAGTGCTATCGAGTCTATGCCAGGTATATCTAGGTTAAATTTAGAGGAAGCTCTAGATAGATCTCTAGAAGCTAGAGAGTTAGGGATTCATGCTATTGCATTGTTCCCTGAAGTACCAGAAAGTCTTAAAGATAGTAATGGAAGTGAAGCCTTAAATAATAGTAATATTATATGTAAATTAGTTGAAAAAATTAAAAAACATAGTCCTTCTTTAGTTATAATATGTGATGTTGCCCTTGATCCTTATACTTCTACAGGACATGATGGAATAAGTAAAAATGGAAAAATACTTAATGATCAAACTATTGAACTGTTATGTGAGCAAGCATTAATTAATGCTAAAGCTGGTTGTGATATAGTTGCTCCATCAGACATGATGGACGGTAGAATAGAAAAAATTAGAAAATATTTAGATAAACATAATATGCAAGAAACTTTAATTATGTCATATGCAATCAAATATTCATCTAGTATGTATGGACCATTTAGAGATGCCGTATCTGCTTCTAATAACTTAGGGTTAGATAAAAAACAAACATATCAGATGCAGTACAACAATATTGAAGAAGCTTTAAGGGAAGCCTCTTTGGACATAAAAGAAGGAGCTGATATACTACTTGTAAAACCAGGTATAATGTATCTAGACGTTTTAAAAGAAGTTAAGAACAAATTTAAATATCCTACATTTAGTTATCAAGTTTCAGGTGAATATTCAATGTTAAAAAACTCTATTTTGTCAGGAGTTTTTAATGAAGAAGATATTTTAATGGAAACTGCTGCTTGCTTTAAAAGAGCTGGTGCAGATGCTATAATATCATATTTTGCAATGGACTTAGCCAAGATTTTAAAAAAAGGTATTTAAGGTAATATTCTTCCTCTTTCTAATTTTACTATTTCCGCATTAATTATTTGTGAAAAAGCTTCATCAGACTCTGTTATCAAAGTTATCAGGTCTAACTTGTTTAATTCTAAGATTAACTCTACAAGTCTCTCTGCTAGTGCTGGAGCAACACCCTCAAATGGTTCATCTAATAGTAATAGTTTCTTACCTATTATCATTGCTCTTGCTAAAGCTACAAGTTTTTGCTGACCTCCGGATAGTTGGTAAGCATTACTTTTTAGAAAAGGTTTAATTTCTGGAATAAAAGTTAAAATTCTTTCTAATTCTTTTTCTACATTTTTTAAATTATTGCTCCATAAAGGTAATAATATATTTTCTTTTACTGATAAGTCAGCTACTAGCCTTCTATCCTCTGGCATGTAACCAATTCCTAAAGATGTCATTGTGTGTGTTTTATATTGAGAAATATTTATATCATTTAGATGTATAGTCCCTGCATTATTTTCTAGAATTTTCATTATAGACCTGACCAAAGTAGTTTTTCCTGCTCCATTCCTTCCTATAATGCTGGAAAATTTATTAACAGTAATAGAAACATTACTAAGAATTTGTATATTATCAATGCTAACGCTCAAGTTACTTATTTTTAACATCACCTTTTCCAACAATAAATTTTAATACGTCCTCTTGTTCTAAAACATTTTTTGGAAAACCATCAGCAATGATCTTACCACTGTAAAATGCGATAACTCTTTTAGAAAATTTTCTTATGATATCCATATCATGTTCAATAAAAAGAACTGATATATTAAAATTAGTAATTGCTTTTAAAGTATGCTCCATCACAGTATATTTTTCATCACTACTTATACCAGAAGTAGGCTCGTCTAACAGAACTATTGATGGGTTCCCAAGGATAGCAATTAAAATATCTAATATCTTTCTAGCTCCTTGTGGCATTAGCCCCACTTTTTGATTAGAAAATTCTACGATATTAAATTTTTCTAACAAAAAAATAGCATGATCTAAGTTTTTTTTTTCATAAGCAGCCTCAATTAAAGAAAATTGTTTATTTTTTGCAACCAAATCAGAAATTATTACATTTTCCAGTACACTTAAAGAGTTAAAAACTTGCGGTATTTGAAAAGATCTATGTATACCTATATTTTTAATTCGTAAAACTCCAAGATTGGTAATATCTTTTCCCTTAAATAATATTTGTCCATGATCTGACTTTGTGTAACCGGTAATAATATTGCAAAAAGTAGTTTTTCCTGCTCCATTAGAACCTATAACTCCAATTACTTCCTGGTTTTTCATAGAGAAGTTAATGTTGTCAGCAGCTATTACTGACCCAAATTTTTTATTAAGATTTTTTACTTCTAACATCTGTTTTAATTTTTTTATTTTTTTTAAAAAGTGAACCTATTCCTTCTGGTAAATAAATAATACCTATTATCAAAATCATTCCTATTATCATTTGCCAAGTATTAGGAAAAAGGTATAAAGCATATGATCTTATAAACTCGAAGAAAAGGGATCCTAATATAGGCGCCATAACATGGAGAGTACCTGACAAAATGGCAACAAACACAAATTCACCTGATTTAGTCCAATATGCTGTATCTTCAGGTGTGACATGTCCAACTAAAATAACCATTAAACCTCCACCAATTGTTGCCAACGTTCCCGAAATTATATACATATAATGAATTTGTTTGTTAACATTAACACCTAAATAATTGGCTCTAATTTCATTATCTTTTATAGCTAATACCATTTTACCCATAGGAGAAATCATATATTTAGAAACTAGAAAAATACATGCAAAAGTTATACTTATGATAAATAAATAAGAAACTAAATTTAACCGCATTTGTTCTGGTGCTTCATGCCCAAAATATGTTAAAGTTTTAATACCAAAACCATCGGTAGATCCTAGTGACATACTCTTCACAATTATCCCAAAAAGTATCATAGACAAAGCTAGGTTCATCATAGCAAAAAAAATACCTCTAAACCGCCTTACAAAAAAACCTAATAGAAAAGAAACTATTACGCCAAATAAAAAGGCTATAAATATCAACAAAAATGCTTCCTGGATATTCAAATAGTTATAAGAAATTGCAACTGCATAACCACCTAAACAATAATACAGACCATGTCCAAATGATATAAGACCAGCTCTCATCAAAACTAATAAACTTAAAACTACTAACCCATTACAACAAGCTAAACATATAATATTCAGGCTCCATTTAGGAAGGATAAACCAACTTACTAAAAAAATAAGTAAGCTTAAAAAAGTAAAACTTTTACTTGCTTTTAAATATTGCTGCATTAAATCTTCCTAGTTTGCTTTGTTCCAAACAAACCTTCTGGTTTTATTAAAAGAATTACAGCCATAACAAAAAAAACTATAAATAATTCTAATTGAGGATAATAAAAAATAGCTAGTGTTCTAAAAAAACCAATTATTAATGCTCCAATAGCAGCACCTGTAACACTTCCTAAGCCTCCAGATACTACAACAGCAAATGCAAGAACTATAACCTCAACACCAATTCCCGGAACTACAGATATCATTGGAGAAGATGCAGCACCTCCTAAGCAACCTAAAAAACACCCTATAAAAAAAGTATATACAAAAAATTTTGAAACATTTATGCCCATAGACGAGGCTAATTCTCTATCATGAATTACAGCAATTAATAGTTTACCTACTTTTGTAAATTTTAATGCGCTATAAAATAATATCCAAATGATAATAGCTAAAATTATTATTAATAAATCATAAATTACATAAGGTAATCCAAAAACATTAATATTTCCTAAAATCATTCTAGGCTGGAAAGGAAGATAAGATGTGGTACCAAAAATAATTTTCATGCTATCTTCAAAAATCAAAAACAAACCATAGGTTACTAAAACTATTACTATCTCATCTCTCCCATATACTTTTCTTAAAAAGATTTTTTCTATAAATAAGCTTAATAAAAAGCCCACTGAAATTGCCGTTAACGGAATAAATAAATAAGTTAATATTTGGTAATCTTCGTAATTAGATGTATACCACCCTATAAACCATGCTGCAGTATATGCTCCAAACGCATACAAACTTCCATGTGCTATATTTAAAACTTTCATTACGCCGTATATCAAAGTTAAACCTGAAGCAACAAGGAACAACCAAGATGAATATACAAGACTATCTAATAAAATAAATGGAAGTGACTGTAACATCTTATTTACAAAGGTAATAAAATTTTACATTATTTGCACTATATAATTTGTTTATTTATAATTATTTTATGTTTTTAAATGAAAGCTTTTATTCTATTGCTCCTATGATGGGAAAAACTGATAGTTATTTTTGTCACTTAATTAATCTGATTAATAAAAATGTGACTGTGTATACAGAAATGATGCATGCTGAGTCTATCTTAAGAACTAAAGTTCTAGAAAATTATAAACTTTTAGATAATATAGAAAGTATTGTAATTCAAATAGCTGGAAATAATCCTAGTCGTTTATCTCTGGCTGCAGAAAAAGCTGCAAAAATAGGATTTAAAGAGATAAATATTAATTGCGGTTGTCCTAGCAAAAGAGTTACTGCGGGAAACTTTGGAATAAGTCTATTGTTACAGCCTATATTGGTGAGAGATTGTGTAGAAAGAATCAAAACCAAAACTAATAAAGAAATAAGTATAAAAACAAGAATTGGAGTAGATCAATATAATTCCAAAGAAGTTTTAGATAATTTTCTTCATGAATTAAATAAGGTAGAGGTAAAAAAATATATTATTCATGCTAGAATAGCACTAAGAAAAAAGTTTAATACTAAAGATAATTTAAACGTTCCATCACTAAATTATGAAAGAGTTTATAAGCTTAAAAGAGACTTTAAGAAAAATAAAATTATTATTAATGGAGGTTTCACTCATACTGACTATAGAAAAAATATTATTGATAATGTAGATGGTATAATGATAGGAAGAGAAGCTTATAAAAACCCCTGGATTTTTAATAAGAATATAAATAAAAAAGATATAGAGATGAAAAAAAATATAATAATTATTTATCTAAACTTTTTAAAAGAAAATTTTTCTAAATATACATTTAATAAAAACGCACTTAATCATATACAGAATGCTTTTAATGGTCACGAAGGGGCAAAAGAATGGCGCAAAAAAGTTGGAAAAACTATTATCAACAAAGACTTAAAGTATTTATTAAATTATATAGAATGTGCTAATATAAATATCTTATGAACAATTTACTTAAATGTATTTTAAACTATGGACTATTTTTCAGTTTAATTTTTCTTATTAATTCATGTGCACATTTTAAAATTTCAAAATTGGAGCAAAATAATTATAATATAGAAGATTTTTATATTTACCTGAGTAAGGAGTACTTAAATTATGCAAAATTTGAATTATATGAAATGCATGATGAGATAGATGCCAACCTATTTGCCCATAAAGCCTCATTATCAATTAATAAAAAAATATTTTATCCAGAAGATCCTAAAAAATGGAAGATTCCGGAGAAATATAAAATACAAGTTAATAATCTTCATAAACAAATTAATGGTCTTATTCAAGATAAAGTTTATAAAAAGTTTCCTAAACAACTTTCAATAGTAATTTCTGCATATGATTGTTGGGTTGAACAAATTGAAGAAAATTGGCAAATTAGTCATATAGAAGAATGTTACTATAAATTAGACAAAAGTTTAAAATATATTAAAACAAACTTATCTAATATAAACAGTGATATAGAATATAATAATAATAAAAATACTCAAAAAAACCTGGTAGAAAATTTTCCTGAAAAAAAATCTAAATATAGTTATTTGCAAAATAAAAATGTTCAAATATTTGAAACTAAGGTGTTTTTTGAATTTGATAAGTTTACTCTGTCAGCAGGCCAAGTTATAGAATTAGAACTCCTTATAAATACAGCATTTAAGAATTCTAATATGAATATTCTTATAGAGGGTCATACAGACACTATGGGAGATAATTACTATAATAACATTTTATCCAAGAAAAGAGCAGTATTTATTAAAGAGTATTTGTTAAGTAGGAAAGTAACTAATATCATTCAAACAAAAGCCTATGGTGAAAGCAAGCTATTGGTCCCTACTGCAGATGAAGTAAAAGAAAAGACTAACAGAAGAGCAGAAATTTTTTTAAAATAAATAGAGTTTTAAATGATACCTAGATATTCTACTCACGAAATGTCAAAGATTTGGAGTACTAAATATAAATACCAGTTATGGTTAAAAATTGAATTATACGCCTGTGAAATGCAAGAAAGACTTGGTAATATTCCTAAAGGTAAATCAAGTTTAATTAGAAAACTAGCAAAATTTGATGAAACCAGAATTCTAGAAATAGAAAACCAAACCAAACATGATGTAATAGCGTTTTTAACCAATATAGCAGAGTATGTTGGAGAAGATTCAATGTACATTCACAAAGGTCTTACTTCTTCAGATGTTTTAGATACATGTTTTTCTTTGCAGTTGGTAGAGGCATCAAATCTACTCCTGAAAGAGCTTGATGATTTATTAAAGGAACTTAAAAAAAAAGCTATTAAATATAAGTATTTACAGTGTATTGGAAGGAGCCACGGAATTCATGCTGAGCCTACGACTATAGGGCTAAAGTTTGCTAATACCTATGCCGAGTTTGAGAGAAACCTTCAGAGACTTAAATATGCAAAAAAAGAAGTCTCAGTATGTAAAATATCTGGGCCAGTAGGAACTTATTCAAGTATCTCTCCTAGAGTAGAAGAATATGTTGCAAAAAAACTTAAATTAAAAACTGAAACTATATCAACTCAAATTATTCCTAGAGATAGACACGCATTATTTTTTTCAACACTATCCATAATAGCCGCATCAATAGAGAGAATATCGGTTGAAATTAGACATTTGCAAAGAACTGAAGTATTAGAAGTAGAAGAGTACTTTAGTGTAGGTCAAAAAGGAAGCTCTGCTATGCCTCATAAAAGGAACCCGGTTTTATCAGAAAACCTTACAGGATTAGCAAGATACATTAGAAATACCTGCAATTCTAGTATAGAAAATATAGTTCTATGGCATGAAAGAGATATTTCACACTCTTCAGTAGAGAGAATAATTGGCCCTGATGTGACTATTGCAATGCACTTTTCATTAATTAGATTAAAAATTCTAATTAAAAATTTGGTTATTTATCCAAAAAATGTAGAAAAAAATTTAAATCAATTACAAGGTCTACATTTTAGTCAAAATGTAATGTTAAAACTAGTAGAAAAAGGACTATCTAGAGAAAAGGCATATAAAATTGTACAAGAAAATGCTATGAAAACCTGGGAAAGTATACGAAAAAATAAAATTAAATCATTTGAAAGCTTTATAATTGGTGATAAAAGAATTAATTCTCTTATTAAAAAGTCAAAAATCAATAGCTTGTTTAATAATAAATTATACCTTAAACACGTCAATCATATATATAAAAATGTTTTTAAAAAAACTAATCTGTAAATTCTTTCAAAGCTTCATTATAAAAAAAGTTTAATTTTTCTTCTATTATTTCTCTAGTTATTTTAACATTTGCTTCTTCACAATCTTTTAAAACTTTAGCGATTACATCCTCATCACCTGGAAGTTCAAGATCAGAAATGATTACATCTTTCACATAATCATCTATTCTTTCTTCTTCTAAGTCTAACAATGAAGCTATCCACTTTCCGAGCATCTTATTTCTAAGGGAAGTGATTTTAAATTTTTTCTCCGCATCTAGATTAAATTTCTTTTCATAACTGTCTCTTTTATTATCAAACATATTATTTATATTTGTCTTTAATTGAAAAATTCAAGTATATTTGTGGCATGTGCATTATTTTTATTTTAAGAAAACCTAATAATAATTGGCCTCTATTGATTGCTTCCAATAGAGATGAGTTTTTTAGTAGACCTTTTATGGATCCTGCAAATAATTGGAAAAAATATCCATATATTTTTGCTGGAAAAGATAGAGTTGCCGGAGGATCTTGGTTAGGGGTTAATAAGCATGGCCTTTGTGCGGCTATTTTAAATAGAGAATCAAATATTGAGAACGATAAATATTTGATATCAAGAGGAGAGTTAGTAATTAAAGCTTTAAAATATCAAACGGCAAGTATAGCAAAACGTGAAATATTAAAACACTTTAGAAAGAAGTATCTTTTTTTTAATTTATTTATTGCTGATATTAATAATGCCTATTGGTTGAAGTATGATAATTTTATATTAAAAGTAAGTAAAATCCCAATTGGATGTTCTATTTTAGATAAATTTGATTTGAATGATGATAAGTCCGCTAGACAAAGTAGTAATAGGTTTTTTTTTGAAAAGTCTATGCTTCCTAAACCAGAAAAAGAAAACTATCATGAATGGGAAAAACTTTTAACTTTTTCGAAACTAAGTATGGACGAAAAAGATACTTCAATATATGTTAAAAAAAGAAATAATAATTATGGTACTGTATGTTCCTCTATAATTGCTATACCTAGCAAAAGAAACCTAGATAAAAGTATAGTTTGGCTATATAGAAAGACTTTAAGTACAAAATCAAGATTTAGAAAATTAAGAGTATTTAGTTAAAAGTATATGAAACTTATTTTAGAGGGAAAAGCCAAAAAAATCTTTCAAAGTAACAAAAAAAATATATTAGTTCAATATTTTAAAGACAGTGCCACAGCTTTTAATAATAAAAAGAAAAAAGAATTTATTAATAAAGGAATCATAAATAATTACATATCTACAAATATTTTTATTTATTTAACTGAATATAATATTGAGACTCACCTTATTAAAAAAATTAGTAATAGAGAACAGTTAATAAAAAAACTAAAAATTATTCCTATAGAAGTAGTTATTAGGAATTATGCTGCTGGTAGTTTAGTAAAAAGACTAGGGCTTAAAAGAGGTATTAAATTAACAACCACGCTAATAGAATTTTACTACAAAAGTGATAACTTGAATGATCCTTTTATAAATGAAGATCATATACTCTTACTTAAACTAGCAAAAAAAGAAGATATCAATCAAATTAAAAAAATTAGTCTTAAAATAAATACCCTACTTATTAAGTATTTTAAAAAAATAAAATTTAATCTTATTGATTTTAAAATAGAATATGGAAAGGTTAACAACAAAATAATATTGGCAGATGAAATCTCCCCAGATAGCTGTAGATTATGGGATATAAAAACAAAAAAAAGTTTTGATAAAGATTTATTTAGAGAAAATAAAGGAAATTTAATAGTATCATATAAAGAAATTATAAAGAGATTAAATATAGAGGTAAATAATGTTTAAATTAGAAGTGCTTGTAACATTAAAAAAAGATATTTTAGATCCTCAAGGTAAAGCTATAGAACTAGCAGCAAAAAATATAAATATTAAAAATGTTTATGAAGTTAAGCAAAATAAATATTTTGAAATTACTATTGAGAAAGTACCAAATAAAGAAAAAGCAAAGCAGATAGTTAAAACTTTAAGCCAAAAACTATTAGCCAATGAAGTAATAGAGAACTATAAAATAATAAGTAGTAAGAAAATATGAAACCCTCAATAATAGTGTTTCCTGGTTCAAATTGTGACAGAGATATTTTCTCCTCTCTACAAAACATATACGGAAAGGATCCTAATTTAGTTTGGTATGAAGATGACTTTCCCAAAAAAACTGATCTAATAATAATTCCTGGAGGTTTTTCATTTGGAGATTATCTAAGGTGTGGTGCGATAGCATCAAAATCTAAAGCACTAAATAAAATTAATATCTTCATAAAAAAAGGGACACCTATAATTGGTATTTGTAATGGTTTTCAAATATTAACTGAAGCAGGTTTTTTACCTGGAACACTTTTAATGAATAAGAATTTAAAGTTTATATGTAAATGTGTTGATTTATTATTAACAAATAAAAATTGCAAGTTCACAAATTCATTTAATACATCAAGAATAATACTTCCAATTGCTCATAAAGTTGGAAATTACTATATAAATCAACATGGCTTAAATAGCCTTATAGAAAATGATCAGATAATATTTAGATATTCTTCAAGTAAAGGTCAATGTAACGATGCAAATAATCCTAACGGATCAATTTATAATATTGCAGGAATAATAAATAAGAGAGGCAATGTGTTAGGTATGATGCCACATCCGGAAAGGTTTTATAATAATATAGATAAAGACTTAATTATGAAAAGAATTATAGAGTCAATTTCAAATGCAAGATAGCAGTTTATTAAAATATATAAGTCAAATTGGTCTATCTGAACAAGACTATATTGATTGTAGAAATTTACTAAGAAGAACTCCTTATAAAACTGAGTTAGCAATTTTTTCAGCTATGTGGAGCGAGCATTGCTCATATAAATCATCTAAATATTGGCTTAAACAGCTACCCCACAAAGCTAATTATGTTATACAAGGTCCAGGAGAAAATGCAGGTGTAATAGATATAGGATTAGGTAATGCCATAGTATTTAAAATTGAAAGTCATAATCATCCCTCATTTATAGAGCCCTATCAGGGTGCAGCAACAGGTGTAGGAGGAATTATGAGAGATATATTTACTATGGGAGCCCGTCCTATTGCTAATTTAAATTGTTTAAGGTTTGGTGATCTAAAAAACAGCAATACTAAACACCTGTTTAATGGAGTAGTTGCTGGTATAGGTGACTATGGTAATTGCACAGGAATACCTACAGTTGCAGGAGAATGTAGCTTTGATAAAAGATATAATGAAAATATTTTGGTCAACGCAATGACTGTAGGTATAGCTAAAAATAATAAAATTTTCTATGCAAAAGCAGGGAAACCAGGAAATAAAGTAGTATATGTGGGATCAAAAACTGGAAGAGATGGTATCCATGGTGCAAGCATGTCTTCTGAGTCCTTTACTAAAGGTTCTGTAAGTTTAAAGCCTACAGTTCAAGTAGGAGATCCATTTTCTGAAAAACTGTTGTTAGAAGCGTGTTTAGAATTAATGAAATATGATGCTATAATAGGCTTGCAAGACATGGGAGCAGCTGGCCTAACCTCCTCTTCTGTGGAAATAGCCGCATCATCTAATCTTGGAATTAAAATAAATTTAGATAAGGTACCTCTAAGAGATAGTAAAATGAGTGCTGATGAGATTATGCTTTCTGAAAGTCAGGAGAGAATGCTGATGATAATTAAGCCAAATAAAATAAATATTTCCTATAAAGTTTTTAAAAAGTGGGGGTTATCTTATTCCACTATCGGAGAAATTACTAAAAATCCAAATATTAAAATATTATTTCAAAAAGAAGAGGTTGCTAATATTCCTTTAAATTATCTAACTAGTGCTAAAATATATAAAAGACCTTTTACCATAAATAAAAATAATTATGAAAATAAGGTATATGAAAAAAAAAATATTGCAGAAATAGTTAAGAGTATCTTTAATGACTCAAGTTTAGGCAATAGAGAAAAAATATGGGAACAATATGATCATATGATAAGCAGAGATGTAATTTCTAAAATGGGTGGAAATGCTTCAGTTATAAAAACAAACTCTAATTATCAAGCTATTGCAGTAACTACTGATTGTAATATATTTTACTGTGACATAGATCCTTATAATGGAGCAATACAAGCTATTGCAGAAAGTTATAGAAATTTAGTTTCTGTTGGCTCTAAGCCCCTAGCTATTACAAATTGTCTAAATTTTGGTAACCCTGAAAAAAAAGATATTATGGGTCAATTTGTTCAAACTATTAGAGGTATGAAAGTAGCCTCTGAAAAGTTAGGTTTACCTATTGTATCAGGAAATGTTTCATTTTATAATGAAACAAATAATAAAAGTATTCCCCCGACTCCACAAATAGGAGCAGTGGGGATAATAGAAGATTATAGAAAAATAGTTTCTATTTCATCCTTTTCTAATAATGATAATTTGTATTTACTAGGAAAAACTACAGGTCACTTATCTGCAACTGCATATGAAAGGTGTTTTTATAGTTTTGAAAAAATAAGAAATACTTCAACAGTTCCTCTTAATATATTAGAAGAGGAAGTTAAAATGGCTAATATCATATTAAGGCTTTTAAAAGGTTCTCTTTTAAGCGCATGCCATGATGTTTCTGACGGTGGTTTTCTAATTAGTCTGATGGAAATGTGTTTGTCAAAAAACACAGGCTTTAAGTTTTTGAACCTGCCTAAAAAGCATAAATTACTTTTTGGTGAAGATCAGTCAAGATATTTGATAGCTTTTAAGGAATTAAATTTAAAAAAAATTAATAATATCTTAAACTCAAGAAAAATAAATTTCGTTCATGTTGGAAAATTTTCTGATAAAAACCTCTTGTTGAATTTTCCAGATAAAAGCAGTATAAAATTAGATGACATTAAAAATTCACAAAGATTATGGGAAAATAAGGTATAAATTATGGGAATGAGTGCTCAGGAAATAGAAAATTTAATTATTAAATCTTTACCAGACGCAAAAGTTGAAATTAAAGACCTTGCAGGAGATAATAATCATTATGCAGCCATAGTAAAGTCAAAAAAATTCTTAGGAAAATCTAAAGTACAGCAGCATAAATTAGTTTATGATGCATTGGAGGGAAGAATGGGAGGCACATTACATGCATTGTCTTTAACTACAATTATAGATAATTAACAATAATAGGAGGTTATGATGAGTGATATCAGTGAAAAAATACAAAATTTAAATAAAAGTAATAAAGTAGTTCTATATATGAAGGGAAACCCAACTTTTCCACAATGTGGTTTTTCTTCAACTGTAGTACAAATTCTTAAACACTTGGGAGTAGAGTTTCAATCTTATGACGTTCTTCAAGATGAAGAAATTCGTAATGGAATTAAAGAATATAGTAATTGGCCCACAATTCCTCAACTATATATAAAGGAAGAGTTTGTTGGTGGTTGTGATATTATTAAAGAAATGTTTGAAAGCGGTGAATTAAAACAATTTTTAGAAAGTAAAAATATAGATCTTATTACAGAATAGCTACCTGGAATAATACTCTATTACTAAATTAGGTTCCATTTGTACTGGGTAAGGTACTTCACCTAGTTTAGGTATTCTTATAAGTCTACCTATAATTTTTTGTTTATCAAACTCAATATAATCAGGTACTTCCTTTACTGCTTTATCAGTAGTTTCTAATACGACGGGATGTTGTAACGATTTCTTTCTAACACATATTATGTCTTTTGTATTAACACAGAATGAGGGAATTGTAACTTTTTTATTATTTACTTCAATATGACCATGATTTATAAGTTGTCTAGCAGCAAATACAGTAGGAGCTATATTCATTCTATAAATTATTGCGTCTAATCTGGTTTCAAGTAGCGCAATTAAATGCTCACTAGTATCACCCTTTTTTTTAAGAGCTTTTTCATAATATTTTCTAAATTGTTTTTCTGATACATTGCCATAATATCCTTTTAGCTTTTGTTTTGCAAATAGTTGAATACCGTAGTCTGATAATTTTCTTCTTTTATTACCGTGTTGTCCAGGACCATACTCTCTTCTATTAAAAGGAGACTTAGGCTCGCCCCAAAGATTACATCCTAATCTTCTATCTATTTTATTTCTTGGTTCTGTACGTTTACTCATAATTCTAAAATTGAAGAATACTGTTCTTTAACAAGTTGTCAATCAAATTTTTTATTTTTTTTTAAACTTGTAATTATCCCATGTAAAATCCTTAGCTCTTTATTGGTTAAGTTGTTTTTTGAGAAAATATTTTTTAAATTAATAATTAACTTTTCATTTTCACCAGAATTTGTAAAAAAATTAGTTTCCTCTAATATTTTGACTAATCTATTAGTAAATAAATTAACTTCTTTTTTATTTGCTAAATCTTTTTCGTGGTAATGCTGGATAGTTTCGTTTTTATTATTTTTTATGTGCCATTCATAACAAATAATATTTACTGACATAGCTAAATTTAAAGAGCCAAATGCACTGATTGTAGGTATGCTTATAACTATATTAGCTTGTGCAAGTTCTTTATTTCGCAGGCCTGCTTTTTCGGGCCCAAATAAAAAACCTATGGAATGGTTTTTATATTTATTAATTTTATTTATGCTATTCTTAGGGTAGTCTACAAAGCTATCTAGATCTCTCTTCCTTACTGAGGTAGCGCATAAAAATTGGATGTCCTCTATTGAATCTTCAAAATTTTTAAAAACTCTTACTTTATCTCCTATAACATCATATGCACCAGCTGAACTAGATACAATTTTACTATTAGGCCATTCTATTTGTGGATTTACTAACCTCAAATTTTTGAAACCAAAATTTAACATGCTTCTCATAACCATGCCTACATTTTCAGAAAGTTGTACTTCCTTTAAAAGAATAAAAGGAGTCTCAAACTCTATTTTCTTAGAACTGTCTGTACCCGCCATTAGTTTTTAAACTTGTTTGTAATTGGATACCTTCTTTCTTTACCAAATGACTTTGATGACAATTTAACACCAGGAGGAGCTTGCCTTCTTTTATATTCGGATTTAAAAAGCAAAGTGCTAATTTTTTTTACTAATTTAGTCTTAAAACCTTTTTCTACTATTTCTTTTACAGAAAGTTCTTTTTCTATCAATAAATACAATACCTTATCTAAAATATGATATGGTGGCAGACTATCTGAATCTTCCTGATTTGGTTTAAGTTCTGCTGACGGACTTTTTGTAATAGAATTTTGCGGTATAACTATTCCCATGGGACCTTTAAAATACTTAGTTGTTGTTCTATTTCTCCATTCTGCTAATTTATATAAGTCTGTTTTATATATATCTTTTAAAGCATTAAAACCTCCGTTCATATCACCGTAAATAGTAGAATAACCAACAGACATTTCACTTTTATTTCCAGTACTTATTAATAAATACGAAAAGTTGTTTGAGTATGACATTAAAATAGATCCTCTAATTCTAGATTGTATATTTTCATTAGTTATAGATTTTACATTATTATGAAAATTAAAAGATAGATTCTTTAAGTAAACCTTATGAATATCTTCTATATTAAATAAATGGGTTTTAATTTTTAAAAGAGTTGCTGTCATTTTTGCATCATCTAAACTTCCTTTAGATGAATATTTTGAAGGCATCATAACACCGATAACATTATTACTTCCTACTGCGTCTACTGCGATCGCTGCACTTACTGCTGAGTCAATGCCCCCAGAAAGACCTAGGATGATTTTTTTAAAAGAGTTTTTTAGAAAATAATCTTTTAACCCTAAAGTAAGAGCACTCCAAGTGTTAAGTTCATGATTATTATCAGTATAGTTTTTATATAAGTACTTATTATTTTTTAATATCTGAACGATTTTAAAATCCTCTTTCCAACTTTTGCATTGCTCTATGATCTTTCCATCAGCATCCATAAAGAAAGAGTTTCCATCAAAAACTAATTCATCTTGCCCACCAACTTGATTAAGGTAAATTATAGGACTACAGCTTTTTTTTGATAATTTGCTACTGATAGCTTTTCTTTGATTTAGCTTTTCTTTTTCGTACGGGGATGCATTTATGGAAATAAAAATATTAGCTCCTTTTTCTAGTAAGTAATTAGGAAGTGCATTAAACCAAGTATCTTCACATATTAAAATGCCTAATTTAAATGACTTAAATATTATAGTATTATATTTTTTTCCTTTATTAAAAATTCTTTTTTCGTCAAATACACCATAATTAGGAAGTCTATTTTTACAAACTACAGTTATATTTTTTTTATATATAAATATAGCAGCATTATAGATACCACCATTATCTCTAATAGGAGCACCAAAAACTGTAGCTATTTTTGTTTTTAAACAGTATTTTTTAATTTTTTTTATATAATCTTCAATTTTTATTAAAAAACTATTTTTTAAAATTAGGTCTTCAGGAGGATAACCACTTAGTGATAACTCTGGAAATATTATCAAATCAGCTTTATTATTAAATTTATTAATATTGGTAATTATTTTTTTATAATTACCAATTATATCGCCAACGCTAGGGTTTATTTGTGCTATTACAACCTTCATTACTTATTCTTTTATTAAAAACTCTCTTCCTTTTTTAACAAGGCTTTTTCCGTTATACTTGATAATATCAGCTGTGGCATAGGTTTCTTCCCAATTATTAGGAATATAAGATCCCGTCCCTATTGTGTCTACAGGAGCATTTGTATTAGCAAATAATAAACATTTCTCTGGATTAAACCCTGAAGATGCTACTATTTTTACTTTTTTCCATCCATTTTTATCTAACATACTTCTTAAATAAAAGACTGAGGACACACTTACGCCGGTACCTACTAGCCACCTCATTTCTTTTTCATTTCTATAGTTTTTAATTGAATTAGGACAGTATTTTTCAATAATTTCATAAGATTTCTCTATATCTAATCCCTCTATATATCTACCACCATGAGTATCTAATCTTATAGAAAGCTTTCCTTTTTTAGCATGTCTACTGAACCAATTACATACCTCTAAAGTATCTGTGATTTCTTTACCAAAATAATCTACAAGCACTGTCATATTATCTTTAGGAAAGGTACTATAAAATAATTGTGCTGCCTTTAAAGTTGACTTTGCAAATCCTACAAAAGCATGAGGCATAGTACCCAAACCATTTTTTTTTTCCAAAATAATGGGCAGTTGATGCGCATGAACTTCCTATAAATCCTTTTGCCTTTTTTTCTTTTTTAGCTTTATTAGAACCTACACTAGCACCATATGCCATTAAATCGTGCATAGCTGCACCAGCACAATGTCTAGCATCCATTGCTAAAAAACTTGTTTTTGGCATATCTTTACACATTATGTATGAATTATAAGCAGCAACAGATGAAGGTCCTATTAATTGTAGATAAATAGTTTCTAAATCAACTAGTTTTGAAAAATATCCACTCACATACATTAAAGGATCACCTGCTCCTACCCAATCACCTTCTTTATGACAAAGCTTAATATTAAATTTTGTTTTTCTAGTTTTTTCTACGTTTTTAAACCAAATTAAGGCTATTTTTGGGCAAAAAATAACAGGACGCCTCATAAAAATAGCATATGTCACCTTCACATCTTTATTTTTTTTTACAACCTCTTTTGTTTTGCGAAAATAATGATCAGTATTATTTTTTATAAAACTTTCTGAAAACACCTTACTCAAAAAATCACCAATTAAGTTGTTTTTAAAAATTCAGATATTTTAAATGCCAATTCTACTCCTTGATTAGCATTTAATCTAGGATCGCAATGCGTATGATACCTATCAGATAGGTTCTCTTCTTTTATTTCTTGTTCTCCTCCTACACATTCAGTAACATTTTGTCCTGTTATTTCTAGATGAATACCTCCAGGAAAAGTACCATGTTTTTTATGTATGGAGAAAAAAGCCTCTATCTCTTCAATTATTCTGTCAAATGATCTTGTTTTATACCCATTATTTGATTTATATGTATTTGCATGCATCGGATCACAAGACCAAATAACTACTTTTTTATTTTTACTAACTTCATTAATTAGTCTTGGTAAGTTTTTGTGTAAACTATCTGAGCCCATTCTAGTAATTAAAGTAATTCTCCCTGGCTCGTTTTCAGGATTTAACTTTTCAATTAAATCAATTAGATATTGGCTTTCTGTTTTTGGCCCGATTTTTACACCTATAGGATTTTCAATGCCTCTCATAAACTCAATATGAGCTTCATTTAAACCTCTAGTTCTCTCACCTATCCATAACATATGGGCAGAACAGTCAAACCATCCTCCAACTATAGAATCTGTTCTAGTTAAACACTCCTCATAATTGAGTAAAAGTGCTTCATGGCTGGTAAAAAAATCTACCTTCCCTAACTCAGAATTATTAATTTTATTTAAACCGCATGCCTTGATGAAATCTAACGCATTACTAATTCCATTAGCTATTTCTAAAAACTTACTTTTAGTTGATAATTTAACGAAATCTAAATTCCATTTATGAACTTTTTCTAAATCTGCTAAGCCTCCAGTAGCAAATGCTCTTAATAAATTTAAAGTAGAAGCTGACTGACTGTATGCTTTTAACATTCTATTAGGATCTGGCTCTCTTGAATTTTCTTTAAAATCTATATCATTTATTATATCACCTCTGTACGAAGGAAGTTTTTTACCCTGTTTTATTTCAAAGTCATCTGAACGTGGTTTGGCAAACTGTCCAGCCATTCTTCCTACTTTAATAACTGGTAAAGAAGTAGCGTATGTTAGAATAGCAGACATTTGTAGTAAAACTTTGAAAGAATCTCTTAAATTGTTTGCACTAAAATCAGAAAAGCTTTCCGCACAGTCCCCTCCTTGTAATAAAAATGCTCTTCCTTCTGCTACCATTGCTAACTTAGTTTTGAGGTTTCTTACTTCCTCCGCAAAAACTAAAGGGGGAAGCATTTCTATTTCATTTTCTACTTTTTTAACTAATTTACTATCGTTATAAGTAGGTTGTTGACTAATAGGGTAGGATCGCCAAGAGTTTTTTTTCCATTGATTTACCATATTATACCCTATTTATTTTTCTAGTTGGGCCTTTAAAAGTTACAAGTTCTTCAGCTACAGTAGGATGTATTGCCATAGTATTATTAAAGTTATCTATAGTTGCCTTAGCCTCTATTGCTACAGCTAACAGTTGAATAACTTCAGGCGCCTCTTCTCCAAACATGTGTGCAGCTAATATCCTTTTATTATTTCCATTTACTACTAACTTAATATATGTCGGTATCTTCTTATTAACAATAGAATACTTTAAAGATATAAATTTGCTTTCATAGATTTCTATTTTTTTATATTTTTTTTTAGCCTCTTTTTCAGTTAAGCCAATGGAACTAATAGGAGGAGAAGAAAATACTGCTGTTCCAATATTATCTAACTTCACATGCTTATTTTTAATTTTGCCAAATAACATATTACTTAAAAATTGACCCTCAGCAATTGCAACAGGTGTTAAATTAAATCTATCCGTAACATCACCTATAGCAAAAATATTTTTTATATTTGTTCTTAGATCCTTATCTACTTTTATAGCATTTCTTGTATTCAGCTTTATTCCAATACTTTTTAAATTTAGTTTTTCTATATCAGGACTTCTTCCTATTGCAACTAAAATCTCATTAGCAAGCAATATTTTGTTACTATATTTTAAAGTTATTTTTTTTATATTTTTGTGGAGTCTTATATTTTTAACTTCTTCTTTTAGAAAGAGATTTATTCCTTTTAAATGTAAATTTTCTTCTACTAATTTAATTAAACTTTCATCAAAACCTCTTAATAGGCTTTTTCTGCAAATTAGATTAACCTTAGATCCTAATGAAGAAAATATAAAAGCAAATTCTATAGCAATATAACCAGATCCTATAATTGTAAGTTTTTTTGGAACCTTTGCTAATTCCATTATCTGATCAGAACTAATACAAAGATTTTGTCCCTCTATATTAAGAGGGGTTGGCTTGCCACCAGTTGCAATTATTATTTTTTTTGAATATAATTTTTTATTTCCCACTCTAACTAAATTCTTAGTCTCTAAATAGGCTTCTTCATATATAATTTTAACACCTGCAGATTTAACATTTTTCTCATATAAATTCTCAAGTCTTTTTAACTCTTTATTTTTATTATTAATTAAATCAATATGTTTTCTTGAGATGTTTTTAATCTTCCATCCATAACAGGAAGAGTAATTCAATAGGTCTTTATACTGTGAAGAATAAAAAAGTAACTTCTTTGGAATACACCCTCTAATTACGCAAGTTCCTCCCATCCTTCCTTTCTCACAAAGGGCCACTGTAGCTCCATTGATAGCTGCAATTCTAGCTGCTCTTACCCCACCAGAACCACCTCCTATTACAATTAAGTCAAATTTATTATTAGGTTTATGCATTTACAAGTCTTTAATAAGAGAAAATAAATTCTTAGTATATACATCTATAGTATAATTTTTTTTAATTGTGTCTAATCCATTTTTACTTATTTTTTTTCTTAAGTCTGGATTAGTCTTTAATTTATGAAGGATATTCTTAAGAATACTAAAATTAGTTTTACTAAATAGTATTCCATTCTTATTATTTTTAATAATATCATTAGGTCCATTACAATTAGTTGAAATAACTGGAATACCCCTTACCATAGACTCTAGTATAACAAGACCAAAAGGCTCAATAGTTGAGGATAAACAGAAAACGTCTATGTTTGCATAAAATGTTTCTTTATTATTTACCCACCCTATAAACTTTATATTTTTGTAACCATTCACTTCTTTCATATATTGGTTCCTTAAGGGACCATCTCCCGCAATTATTAAATCTATGTCTGGTATCGTCTTAAAAACTTCAATTAGCAAACTTATTCCTTTTTTTTCTACTAACCTACACATCGTACCTACTGTAAATTTTTTATTCCTTTGTAAATTAAAATAATTTTTATAATTTATATTTTTTACACAGTTTGGTAACAAGTATGCTTTTTTTATATTTAGATTATTATTAATTTTATTTTTCATTGAGCTATTTACTGTAAATACTCTATTAAAGTAACTCATATATTTTATATGTTTTTCTTTATCTGTATGAAAAAAAAGTACTATTGGTTTAATATTATAAAATTGTGAAAAATTGTTAATCAATTTAGCATTATGTAAAAAAATTAAATCACTGCTTAATATTTTATTATTAATACTTTTACTCAAAGCACCAAAACTCATTAATATTTCATCTAAGATAGTAAGTTCATAAATAATTATTTTTTTATTATAAGAAAAGTATTTTTTTATTAATTGAGTTGTTTTTGAGTTTTTCAACAAAAATAAATATACTTTTTTAATTTTAGATGCAATAGCCATAGTAGATATTTCAATCATGGAAGAAATTCCACCAATATCCTTGTCTGTAGATATTATTGCAAAAGTTTTATTATTAAAGTTTCTCAATGAATTATTTATTTATACCATCAATACATAAATATTTAGTTTCTAAATATTCATCAATTCCTTCAGCTGCACCTTCTCTTCCAATTCCTGACTCCTTAATCCCTCCAAAAGGAGCAACCTCAGTTGATATGACACCAGCATTAATTCCTATCATTCCATATTCTAGTGCTTCTGCAACTCTGAATATTTTACCAATATCTTTACTGTAAAAGTATCCAGCTAAACCATATTTAGTATCATTTGCCATTCTAATAACTTCTTCTTCTTTAGTAAATTTAATTATAGGAGCCACAGGACCAAAAGTTTCTTCATAATAAATATTCATATTATTTGTGATTTCTGTTAAAACAGTAGGCTTATAAAATTGTTTCCCTGCGTTGTCTATTGAACCTCCTGTCAGAACTTTAGCACCTTTTTTAATTGCGTCTGATACATGGCTTTCCACTTTTTTTACTGCAGCATCAGTAATTAGAGGACCAATTTGAGCACCTTTTTTTCTTCCATCTGCTATCACTAGTTCTGCTGATTTTTGTGCTAATTTTATTGAAAATTGTTCATATATACTTTCATGAACATATATTCTGTTTGCTGAAACACAAACCTGTCCACTATTACGATATTTATTTGCCATTGCCCCTATTATTGCATCATCTATATCAGCATCTTCAAAAACAATAAATGGAGCATGACCTCCCAGTTCCATTGAAACTTTTTTAATTGTTGATGCTGCTTTTGAAATTAAAACTTTCCCTACATTTGTAGAGCCAGTAAAAGATATTTTTCTAACTTTATTGTTGCTACATAATTCATCACCAACCTTGGAAACATTTTTTTCAGAAACTGATATCAGGTTTATAACACCCTTAGGAATACCGGCACGATTAGCTAGTTCTACTAAAGCTGTAGCAGTAAAAGGGGTTGTACCAGCAGGTTTTATAACTACAGTACAACCTGCAGCTAGAGCTGGTGCTACTTTTCTTGTAATCATTGCAGCTGGAAAATTCCATGGCGTGATTATACCACATACTCCAATCGATTGTTTTAAAGTTAAAATTCTTCTTCCTGCAACAGTAGAAGGTATAGTTTTCCCATAAGTTCTTTTAGCTTCTTCTGCAAACCAATCTGTAAACCAAGAAGCATAAATAATTTCTCCTTTAGAGTCATTAATAGGTTTACCGTTTTCTAATGTCATGATTAATGATAAATCATCAATATTCTTTAAAATTAAATCATGCCAGGCTCTTATCATTACAGATCTTTCCTTGCCTGTTAAATTTTTCCATTTATCCCAAGCATAGCTTGCAGTATTAATTGCATTTATGGTATCAGCTTGTGAAGCGTCAGGCATTGTCCCTATTACACTTAAATCAGAGGGATTTATAACTTCATACGTATTTTTTGACGCTGCATCAACCCAATTACCATCAATAAAACATTTTTGTAAAAATAAACTTTTATCTTTTAAATGCATATAATCCTCTTTCAATTATAAATATTATGCCTATCTTCACTAGGCAATAAAAACCAATATAGCAAAAGAAAATTACCTATTCCAGTCAAACTTATCATTAACCACCAACCAGACTTACCAATATCATGAAGTCTACGGACACTGACACTTAGTCCAGGTAAAAAAGTAAGAAAAAAGATAAATAAAGAAAAATGCTGAACTTCACTTTCCTTAAAAATAGTAAAGTCTAATCTAATTGCTATTAAAACTAGTAGTAATTCAAATAACCTCCAATTCCAATATTCTGATCTAGTAGATCTTCCCATAAAAATAGAATAATTTTTGAAACATGAATTTATAGCTTGAAAAAAAGTCATTTCTTTTTAAAAATTAAATATGAAAAATAAAAATATTATCATAACTACGATTAAAACAAAAATAGGAAATTTTCTTTTGGAAATAAATTGTGGTTATATTTGTAAATTTCTACCAACAAAAAAAAAATTAAAAAAAAATACTCCTGAAGCTAAAAATATAGATAAGTATATACAAAATTACTTTTCAGGAAAAAAAAGTGTTGTAACCCTTAAAGTAAAACCTTCTGGCACAAAGTTTCAAAGGAAAGTATGGAAAGAAATTATTAAAATTAAGTATGGAGAACTAAAAACTTATCACGATATTTCAGTTGCTCTTTCTAGCTCACCTATAGCTGTAGGTAATGCCTGCTCTAAAAATCCTTGTTTAATAATAATACCTTGCCATAGAGTTATAAAAAAAAATAGAACATATGGTAATTATGCGTTAGGAATAAGTTTAAAGAAATTTCTAATTGATTTAGAAAGAAGAAGCTTTTGACTTTTTATTATTGTGAAAGAACGTCAGTAGATTTATTTAGTGAACCAATAAATGCTATATCAAACATATCATTTATTTTATGCGGAGTTCTATTATTTTTAATAAAAAAAAAAAGCTTTAGTATTTTTCCTTATTTGGTAATACTAATAGGTATAAGTAGTTTTTTATTTCATATAAAACCAATTAATTTATTTTCTTTTTTAGATGTAGCTTCAATAATATTATTCATATTTTTTTATAATTTAAAATTACTAGAAAAAATTTTAAATTTTTCTTTTTTATTATCCCTTATACTATCTTTAATTCTTATAATATGCTGTTATTCTATAGGCTTTTTATTATATAAAACTTATTTAGGCTCTTCATCCTTTTACATCTTTTTATTAGTTTATATGATAATTATTTGTTACTTTATAAAAGCTAAAAGCTTTAAGAAACTTTTTTTTATAGGTACTTTATTATTTTTCCTTTCTTTAATATTTAGAACGATAGATATGTATATATGTGATAATTTTATGATTGGTAGTCATTTTATGTGGCATATACTGAATTCATTTGTTCTATATTGTTTAGTAAAATATATTTTACTAAACAACAGAACCTCCCCAAAAAAACCATCCTAAACCTATTGCAAATAATGAGTTTCCATAAAGAGCATGTTCAAAAGAAGCAAAAAATAATGACTTAGTTTTTTTATATGTATTAGCAAAAATAAAACCACCAAATAAACTTAAAAATGGTGCTACCCAATTAATTGAAAATATATGCGCAAAACAAAATATAATAGCACTTGTTAAAACTAATTTTTTTTCTTGATTAAATAAACTTTTATATCTGATAAAAAAAAACGTACAAAATATAAATTCTTGAGGCAGCGCTGATAATAGCGGATAAAAGACAAAGATTTTATATAATAAGCTTACATCATTTTTTTGAATTAAGAATAGTTTATCTGGAAAGATAATAACGGTGAATATATATAGTAAAGTGCTTAAAATAATCCACCTTGAAATTATTAATAAAAGATGAGCTTTATTTTTATTAAAGTTTATGTAGAACAATGTATTTAGACTTAGACTGTTTCTATAAAATACTACCAAAATTATTACGGCATAAAGGGTTATAGACCATAGAAACAACAAAATAAATTGAGATAGTTCAAAAAATACAATTGTTACTGGAAATAAAAATCCTAGCACACAAAGTTCTATAATTTTTAATAAATTTACAATATTCATATTAACAATTTTAAAAAAATATCATATCATTAGATCACTTTGTTAAAAAAATCAATATCAGCTTGTCCTCACGATTGTCCTAGTACATGCGTTTTAGATATATCACATGATAATGAAAGAATATATAAAGTCAGAGGTAATAAGCTAAATAGTTATACAAAAGGTGTTATCTGTTCAAAAGTTTCAAGATATCCAGAAAGAACTCATAACAAAGAAAGGATAACTTTTCCTATGTCACGTGTAGGAAAAAAAGGATCTGGATCTTTTAAAAAAATTACGTGGAGCCAAGCAATAAACATTGTAAGCAAAAAAATTAATAAAATAAACAGAGATTTTGGAAGTGAGGCGATATGGCCTTATTTTTATGCTGGCACTATGGGGCTAGTACAAAGAGACAGTATTAACAGATTAAGACATTATTTTAATTTTTCTGGTCAATATTCCACTATATGTAATACATTAGCAGTTTCTGGATGGTTGGCAGGTACGGGCTGTTTAAAAGGAAGTGATCCTAGAGAAGTTATTCATTCTAAAATAATAATTATGTGGGGAGGTAACCCTGCCTCTACTCAAGTAAATTTTATGAAACATATAAAAGAAGCAAAAAGGAAAGATGCAATTTTTATAGTTGTAGATCCTTACTTAAATAAAACAGCTAAATTGGCAGATATTCATGTAAAACTGCGTCCAGGAACAGATGGGGCATTAGCTTGTGCTATAATGCATAATATTCTTAGAGAAAAAAAAGAAGATAAGGAATATATTAGAAAATATACAAAAGATTATGATTTATTAGTTAAACATCTACATAGTAAAAATTCTAAATGGGCAGAAAATATTACAGGAGTTCCTGAAAAAATAATAAATCAGATTTCAAACCTTTTGTGTGCCAATAAATCTAACTTTTTTCGTTTAGGCTATGGTTTTACTAGACAAAGAAATGGATCCTTTAATATGCATGCTGTAACCTGTATTCCTGCACTACTTGGTTCGTGGAAATATAAAGGAGGAGGAGCTTTTTATAGTAATTCTGATATTTATAAAATTAATAAAGACTTAATAGAGGGATTAAAGTTTAGAGATAATAAAATTAGAATGCTTGATCAATCTAAGATAGGTATAATTTTAAATAATGATAAAGTTGCTTTAAAAGGTGGTCCTAAAGTAAAAGCTTTATTTATACAAAATACGAATCCACTAGTTGTAGCTCCAGAGACTATCAAAGTAAGAAAAGGCTTTAAGAGAGAAGATTTATTTGTATGTGTACATGAACAATTTATGACAGAAACTGCAAAATATGCAGATATACTTTTACCGGCAACTAGCTTTGTAGAGCATGATGATATTTATATAGCAGGAGGGCATCAACATTTAACATATGGTCCTAAACTTATAGAAAGTATAGGCCAGTCATGGTCTAATAATAGACTTATAAATACTCTTGCTAAAAAGCTAGGAGCTAAAGATAAAAGCTTTGATCTGACTGAAAAAGAAATTATAGATATTACTTTAAGGAAGTCTAACCTAACCAATCTTAAAAAACTAATAAAGTTAAATACTCTTGATTTACAACCCTCTTTTAAAGAAGCTCACTTTCTTAATGGTTTTGGTCATAATGATAAGAAGTTTCATTTCTCACCTGAATGGAAAGAAGGTAATAAAAAATTTAATAAAATTTATAATTTACCTGATCATTATAATCTTATAGAAAATAGCTCTTCAAAATATCCTTTCAAGCTTGTAACAGCCCCTGCTCATAATTTTTTAAATAGTTCTTTTACAGAACTAAAAACATCTCAAAAAAAAGAGTTAAAACCTACTATAAAGATACATCCTAAGGATCTTATCTCATTAAAGTGTAAATGTAATGATATTGTAGAGATAGGTAATAAAAGAGGAAAAATTAGAATTTATGCTGAGTCATTCGAAGGTTTGTTACCGGGAACAACTATTATTGAAGGGATTTGGCCAAATGAGTTTTTCATTGATAACCTAGGTGTTAATGCATTAGTAGGATCAGATAGTCCAGAGCCTGCAGGAGGAGCAGTATTTCATGATGTAGCAATTTGGATTAAGAAGTCAGCTTAACCTGTTTTTTAGATAATCAAATTTTATATATTCTTTGTCTTTCCAATTTTCACTTTTATACCCTTTAGTTGTATGGTGGTTAATGCTATGTATACAAGAATCTTTTAAGAGCTTTATACTACCATTCCAATTTTTGAAACCTTTTTCTATTACTTTGTAATATTTAATCGTCGGAACGGAATATTGATATTTTTTTTGCATTGTATAAAACATAATATCTCTATTTTTTCCTTCTATTTTTTTTTTAATTTTATTCTTTTTGTAAACATGAGGATACTCTTCATACTTATCTAGAGAAGCTTCGCACGATTTACTAATTTCATACAGCCCTATAAAAGATAAGGCTCCTATTTTCTTCTCTAAATCTGCCACTCCTTTAAATACTAGCTGCCAATCTTGTAAATAACATGCCCCTATAGGATAAGAATTAGGACACCTTTCTAACATTTGCTTAATATTTAAATTAGATCCATAAGCTGCATATATTTTCATAGATTTTAATTGAAAAAGTGTTATAAAAAAATATGAAATATTTACATACCATGATTAGAACTAGTAATCTAGAAAAAACTTTGAACTTTTTTTGTAATAAGCTAGGAATGATAGAAACGAGAAAAATAGAAAATAATAGTGGAAGATTCACTTTAGTTTTTTTATGTGCTCCAGATGATTTTTCTAATAATGTAGCTAATATTAATAGTCCTTTAATTGAGATAACCTATAATTGGCCAAATAAAAAAGGTGCAATAGAAGTATTAGATAAAGGTAGGAATTTTGGTCATTTAGCCTTTGCAGTAGATAATATTTACGAATATTGTAATAGTCTAATAAAAAAAGGTGTAACTATTAATAGGCCTCCAAGAGATGGCTACATGGCCTTTATAAAATCACCTGAAGATATCTCTATAGAAATTTTACAGAAGAATCAACCTTTGGAATTAAAAGAACCGTGGGTTAGTATGGTGAATCAAGGGACTTGGTAAACTTAATAATTGACAAAGTCTATTTGCCATTTTTCCTCATGATAAGATATTTTCGTAACTTTAAGATTGTCAATTTTAAATGTACCTACTGATACAGTTTCATTACCAAGAGCTATATTTAAAGCACTTCTTATAGGCCCTCCATGAGAAAAAATCACTATGTCTGTATCTTGATATTTTAATATTTTCTCATTTAAAAAACAACTTATTCTGTTATTAACTTTTAAAAAACTCTCTCCTTCAGGCGGAATATGTTCTTCTTTCATTAACCAATGACAAGAATTTATGCCTAGTTTTTTTGTGAGCTTATAAAGATCTAAGTATTTCATGCCTGCCCATTTACCAATATTTTGTTCTTTCAAGCGTGCATCTTTAGAATAAGATATGTATTCAAAACCTTCCTGCTTTGCCGCAGAAAATGTTTTTACAGCTCTAGAAAGTGTGGAAGAATATACCAAAGCTTTTTTTGGTAGTATATTAACCAATGCTTTAAAAGTACTTTTATCGGTTACATCACACTCAACTTCATTGTCACCATAACAACAATCATTATTATTTATTACAGGAGCATGTCTAACCCACCAAAAACTAAGCATTTGTAACCTTACTATATATACTTAAAAAAATATTTAATTAGATTGTATAGCTTATACTATTAACTTGATAACAGAAAATTATAAATATTAAATATTTTATTATCCTTTACTTAAATAATTAAAGTTCTATCTGCTAAACTTTTATGTTCACTTAACAAAAAAAGTAGAAATTACTATAATATTACTTTATTTTTAGACATAAATTTAGTATAAAATTTGTATTAGAGGTTAAGAAGAAGATGAAAGTATTTTATGATGATAAATGTCAAATTTGTAATAAAGAAATAAATTTTTATAAAGGTTATAATGTTAAAAATATCCAGTGGATAGGTATTCATAATAATTCAAAAAAACTTTCCTTTACTAAAGTTAAAAAAGAAAAGTATTTAAAAGTGCTTCATGTTATAGATGATGATAATGAACTAAAGGTAGGTGTAGAAGCTTTTATAGCTATATGGAGAAAGCATAGTTATTTCAAGTACTTATCAATAATAGCTAATATTAAGCCTATTAAAGTTTTTTTAAAAATTATTTATATGTATTTTGCTAAACTTAGATATAATAGATTGTATAAGTCTAATTGATCTCTTCTTTTAAATAACGAGAGATGCTTTTGTATATGTATCCTTCTAAGTAATTATTATTATTTATATAATCTAGCTTGGTAATTGCAACTTTATTCATTTTCATATCTCTGTAGAAAGCTATAGCTCTTATATTTTTTTTGTTAACTGCAAGATAAACTGAGCCAGGCGCGCAATTAATAAATTTAGTAAAAACATGTATAACAAATTCAGAGTTACTTTTATCCTTATTTTTAATGATTTGTTCACAAATAGTATTCCCCGCCCTCACTAGATACGTGCCTAGTCTTGTTGATTTTTTGATAACTTTAAATGTAATTAAAACTCCACTTTCATATATACACTCTTTACTGATGATTTTAGCTTTAAAATGTTCTTTATTAAGATGTGAAAACCATAATCTATTTTTTATGACTAAATCATAAATTTCATCTAATTCATTTAAAGAGGCATATTTAAAAAAATTCCAACATTCATTCATTTATTATACCTATTAAAATAGTGTTAATTGTATATTATACTTGTAAAAATAGTTTTTATTAAAACTAAATTATTAAATAATTTATAATATAATACGTATATAAATCTATAAAAACTTATGTAAAATGTATATATACTAGATTCTAATTTTTATTTAGTAATTTAAAAAATATCTACTATATTTTTATATAAACTAATTTTATTATTAATAACAACTATGAAAGTTTAATTAATGTTCAAGATTAAATTATCTTTCTTATTGAAAAGTATTTTATCAGTTAAGGGTCGTGTTTATCTTTGCTGAGAGAGCTTTTATTCATACTTTTTAAACATTTCTTTGTTATAACTTTTCTTTCTAAGTCACTGTAAAAAAGCCAATTGCTTATTTCTTCGGAGGTTCTGGTGCATCCAACACATCGATTACCTACAATAGTACAAACACCAATACACGGTGATTCAATCATAATCTTTCTGTTACCAATCTTATTAGCTTATTGTTTACAAATGTAAAAAGAAGCAAAAATACTCCACTTACAAGGAATCTATCTTTTCCCTCTGTAACAGCTATTACAAAACACAAAAAAGATCCACTGCCAAATAAAAATAAATTTAGTAAAAAAAGTATCTTTTTAATTAGACTTTTAAGTTGCATAAAATTAACTATATATGATCTAGTACAATTTCAGGAGGTCGACAAATAATATAATTATTGCCATTATAAAAAAGAGGTCTTTCTAAGCAGCTCGGATACCTATTTAAAAAAGCAACAACTAGCTTTTTATTAGTAATATCAAAAGGGTTAGATTTAAAATCTTTTTCATTAGTTCTTACTAGATTTCCTAGAGGACTTACAAGATTATTTACTATATCCTCAAGTTTTGAGAGGGAAATACCCTCTTTAATATAATGAACTTCTTTAAATAAAATTTTTTTTTTACTGACTATTTTTAAACATGCTCTGGATTTTGAGCACCTAGCATTATGATATAATAAAAAAATTTTTTTTGATTTAGGACTCATCAATTTCATTTTTATTTAAATTTTTATTATTACTCAAAGCATCCTCTCTTATGTGCTTTAATCCCGTTGGTAAATTTTCTGTGGGCCCTGCATATTCTGTATTTTCTTCAATATCATTAGGTTCATTTTTTCTTAAAATATTTTGCTCATTATCTTTTATTTCCTCTGCATCAACCTTAGGTTTATTATTTTTATTTTCTTTAGAAGGGTTTAAAATTTCATTAAAGTTTTTACTCAGCTCTGGGTCAGTAAAAGATATTTCTTTTCTAACCTCCTCTAGTTCACTATTCTTAATTGCATCATCTACGGTTTCTCTAAATTCACCTGTAATATTTCTTACTTTACCTATAAGTTTTCCTATAAAACCTAAAAATTTTGGAATATCTTTGGGCCCTATTACAAAAAGGCTTACTACAGCTAATATTAAAATTTCAGTCCAACCAATATCAAACATAGTTTATTATAGCATTAAATAAACAAAAATTGCTTTTAATTTTTTTTAATTATTAATAGTATATATTTATTATATTAAGGATAACTTATTATGCCATCAGGTTTAGTTGAAATAAATAAAGATAAGGAAGTTAAATTTAAAGGATATGTTACTGCACCAGCAAATGGAGTTTATCCTGGAGTTTTACTTCTTCATCAGGAGTATGGAATTGATGCAAATATAAGAACTATAGCAGAACTGTTTGCCGCAAAAGGCCATACTGTCTTTGTACCAGATCTTTTTTGGAGAGAATTACCAGGCTGCGAACTTAATAGCAATAAGAAAGAAGATTTAGAAGAGGCTAAAAAATTAATATTAAATTATAATATTGAGAAAGGCTATAAAGATGTTGTTAGCTGCTTGCAATGGTTAAGAGAAACACCTCAATGTAATGGTCTAATTACTACTATTGGTTATGGTGTAGGAGCAAACTTATCTTATTTATCAGGTCTTTGGCTAGATATAGAGTCTACTGTGTGTTATGACTTCGAAGGAAATGATTTTTTTCAAGAGCATGATACTTTTGTTAGAAGGCCCATGTTAATTCACTTGTGTAAAAATATATATCAAGATTTAATAGCTAAAGATAAAATAAAGTTTTTAGAAAATATTAATAATATAAACCTTAATATTTATGAAGGATGTCAAAGAAGTTTTACTAGGATTTCTAGTGATAATTTTAATGAAGAAGAAACATTAATAGCACAAAAAAAAACATTTGAACACATATTAGCAGCCTTTAAAAAACCTCATACACATGCATAAATAAATTATTTAAATATAATTTTAAATATTTAATATCAATTAAAATCTACTATTATAGGTACGTGATCACTTGGTTTTGCTAAACTTCTATATTCTTTACAAATTTTAGTCATAATTACCTTAAGATCTTTAGAAGTAAAAACGTGATCTAGCCTTCTGCCCTTGTCAGATTTTTTCCAATCTTTGCTTCTATATGACCACCAAGAGTATAGCTTTTCTTTTGGCAAACTATCTTGTCTAATAATATCAATTAAATTTCCTTGTTTTAAAAGCATATGTAAAAGGTCTGTCTCAATCGGTGTATGTGATACTACGTTAATTAGTTGTTTATGAGACCAAACGTCATACTCACTCGGAGCAACATTTAGATCTCCAGTGATAATTTTTTTTTTTGTAATATCATTTTTAAAAAAAACAATCATTTCCTTTAAAAAGTCTATTTTATGTTTAAACTTATCATTTAGATTTATATCCGGTATATCTCCACCTGCTGGTACATAAAAATTATGTATGGTAATTTTATTATCTAATAATACAGAAATGTGTCTGGCATCCGATATACCACACCATTTCAGTTTAAATTTTTTTTTAATTGGTAATCTAGATAATATAGCAACTCCATTATATGATTTTCGACCTGAAATATAATTATTTTCAAATCCTATTTTATAAAAATCTTCAAGTGGAAAATACTTATCTTCAGTTTTAGTTTCCTGCAAGCACAGTACATCTATATTAAATCTTTTAACAAACTCTATAATTGTGGAAATTCTTAATCTAACTGAATTAATATTCCATGTCGCAAGTCTCATACAAATTACTTATCCCTCTTCTGCAAATATGTAGAAAGTATATTTCAACTATTTAATTTACATTTTTGTTTCAATACAGCCATCCCCTCTATAATTTCAACACCATATAAGCATTCAGTATTTTCATATTTTTTAAACTTTCCTGTACCTTGTAAATAAGTAGACTTTCCTATTCCGGCCTCATATTCATTAGAGTTTCTATGCATTACTAGCCAAAAAGTATCTTTTTTTCTATTAGTTCCTTTACAATAGTTATTTAAAATTGTTCCATCTTTTTTATTTGAAACATAATTACCCAAGCATTCTAAAAGACCATAATCACCTTCGCTATCAGACCAACTAGCTACACCTGCAGTTTGTCTGTAGGTCAATATATTACCAAATTCCATTACTTTATTTGAACCAGCACTAGAAACAAAAAATATATCTATTGTCACTTCTTTTGCTGCAGCCTTGAAATTAACCATTATTATGATCAGACTAATTAAGATTTTCATATTACCTCTATTTCAATGGTATGCCTTTAATGTATTAAAGCCATTTTTATAAAATTCTTTTTTTTCCAATTTACCATTATCAAAATACACTAGCCTTTCTCCATTAAGCAAACCATTTTTATAATTATTCTTTATCCATAACTTTCCATTACTATAATAATAAAGATAAACACCTTCTAATTTTCCGTTTTTATAATTTCTTTTTTCTTTTATTTGACCACTCTCATAATAACTAAAAGATTCTCCAGCTTCCTTATTATCTTTATATATTTTTTTAAGCTTTAATTTCCCCTTCCTAAAGTACTCTAAAATTTCTCCATTTAGTTTTCCATTTTTTAAAAATCCTTTTTCTTTTAATCTCCCGTTTTCAAAGTAATTTATATAATCTCCATTTAAAATACCCTCATTGTAGTTACTTACTGATAATAATTTACCATTTGAAAAGTATTCCTTCCAATTACCCTCAGGAAGACCATTTTTAAAGCATCCCTTCAAAAGAGCACCTTTTACCTCTCCTGTATAGGGTTTTTGAGTTAGATCGTCATAGAATATTCCTTCTTTTTCTATCAAATCTTCAAATTTTTTCATCTATTTAAATTCCTTATTTATTAATTTATATAAAAAAATAAATAATTAAATATTTTTATAAAATATACTATAATTTTTAATGTTACTTTTTTTTACAGAAAATACTCTTATATAAAGAAGGTGAACGTATTATGTATAAGTTTTTTATTTTTTTATTTAATATATTATTAATTTTTTTACTATTTAATAACTTATATTCAATAAGTGATGACAATTTAAATAGCGGTAAAATTTCTATAAAACCTTTCTGTTTAAGTTCTTTAGAATATTATACGAACAAACCACAACTTGAAACAGAATATTTACGCCGTTTAGAATATTGCATAAATACATCAAAAGATATTAGCCCGGAAGGTTTTAAAGTAAACCCAATCATATCAGACTTTAGAAGTCAGTTTGGAGTTAATGGCAGAACCAGAATGACTCTACATCAAGGTGTAGATATTATTGGACGTGCGAATCAATCTATTATAGCAATAGCTGATGGAGTTGTATTGGAAACTGTTGTAAAAGACTGTATAGGACCAACGTTAGTAATTAATCACGGTAAATCCTTTGATAAAAAAGATTTGATTACTATTTATAGTCATACTGGAGAATTTTTAGTTAAAGAGGGAGATAATGTGAAAAGAGGTTCTATTATTGCAAAACTGCCTAAAAAAATTGAATATCCCTGTATGGCTAGAGTAAGACATCTACATTTACAAATAGGTCAGCAATATTGTGAGAAACATGAAAAAGGTACTTGGGGCTGTGATTATTTTATTAAAGATCTTTACAACTCTTTAAACCCTCACATGTATTGGGCAAACGGTCCAAATAATATTGCTTGTTTTGAAAAGAATAAAAAATATCCAAAAGGTACGATAACTTATCCTTTTGAGTGTAAAAAAATAACTAATTAAATATAAACATTTATATAAATTTTACATATTAATTTTTAAAAAGTTATCACTCACATTTAGTTTTAGTATGAAAAGTATCTTTATAATAGGTAACAGCATAAACACAAACTTTATTTAAAAGCTTTCTGTATTTTTTTGTGATTGAAACTATTGTACTTTTACCTACACCTGCGTCCCATTCTGAGTCACTTCTTTTGGGAATGAGCCATATATATTCTCCATTTACATCCTCTAATTCACATAAGACAAGCTCATTATCTCCTCTTGTACCATCCTTATTAACCATTAAGCTTCCCTTACATTTAAACTTACCATAATTATTTTTATTATCACTCCAGTTTCCTTTGCTATTATAATGCACAAGCTTCTCACCGTTTTTCATTATAATTTGATCATTATTATAGAATCCTCGCATGTCTATTATAATCTCAGATGCCCCTATATTATTAAATATAAAAAATAAAGTTGTAAAAAGAATATATTTCATATGGATATATATTTATAAAGTAATTTATGTTTAGTTTCTAGTTATCATTTAATACCTTCTTATTAGAATTATAATTCATAAAAATTACGAGCTATTTAAGTAACATATGATAATTCCTATTAAGGACTTTTCTTGCAATGTACTGGAGAGAATATAGTTTTATTTACATACTCAATAGCATAAGTGCATGTATAATCTACGTAATTTTGCCAGAAACCTTCTCCTTCTACTATAGACATTTTTCCTACTGCTCTATCCACATCAGATCCTCTGAGTCTCTTTCCCGTGGTTATGAAAGTTTCATTCTGTTGATCTTTATGTTCACATGCAAAATACATATTTTCAAGTTTGGATGTTTCATCGTAAAGTATATTTCCTCTACATTCATATTCACCATATTTTCCTAATTCTGTTTCAAAACCACCTAAGTGGTGAAATGAGACAAACTTTCCACCTTTTGGAAACATTATGACATGATCTTCAGTTAAAGTGCCTATAACTTTATATTTAAAGTCTTTAGCTTTAATTGTTTGAGAAAATAATAGAAGAAAAAATACTATGATATTTACAAATTTCACTTTAATACTTAATTTATTAATTATTCAATCATAGAAATATTATTATAAATTTCTATCATTTTAAATATTTTTTTTTAAATAGATATTCAAAATATAAAAAATTTACAATCTACGCCCTATTATCTAGCTATATAAATATGTTAACTACTAAGCGCTATAAATATGGTAGAACAAATTGATATAATTAATAATAGTGGCAGTAAGTATGAGAGATAGATGTTCTTGTCTTTTTTATATGAGCCGCTTTCAAACCACTTTCCCGTCTCCTTCATCCTTCTCTCTCTGTCTCTGTCAATTTTAGCAGTCATAATTCCTCCCGAGAATTATAATAAAATTACCGAAATTATAACTATTTTTACAGATTTTACAACATAAATTTTTAAGTTTACTTTTTTTTACAAATATTGTCACTTTAAACTACTATGCTTTAAAGGAGCCTAATTTTTAAGTTCTTCAAATAACTGATCACTTATTTCGCACTTATTACTACCAAAAATTTTATTCTTAAAGTAACTTACGGCATAAGTACATTCCTTTCCTTTAAGTTTATTAAAGTTATTAGTACCTCCCAAAAATATAAATTTACTTACCCCCACATCAGAATCTCCAGACGATCGACTAACTTTTGTCCAAAATTTATTTCCGTCGTCCAATTCTACTTCACAATAAACAGTTAGTTTTAAAAGCTTTCCATGCTTATCTTTTCTATTACCAGAACACTTGCTTAATGTATATTTTCCAATATTACTAGTACCTTGTCCAGATTGTGTAAAATTAGTATAAGTAGATCCATCTGGTATTATCATTTTATCTGTTATAGTTATTGTAGCAAATGTACTAGACTTCCAATTAGCGGCTTGACTAATAAATACAAATAGACTTGTGAAGAACAATATTAAATATTTCATATCTTAAATCATTTTGACAATTTATATGTATAAGTTATTGATTAATAATACCAATTACAGACTAATAACTTTACTAAATTAAATTAAACATTATAAACTATTCTTTAATCCTTTTCCAATGTCTTATTACCTCCTTCTTCTTTTCTCCCCACTCTTTGTCTTTATATACTAAAGAGGCTTTATTTAATATCCACGACTGCTTTCCGGTAATAGAGTTTAAAATTAGTATATTTTCTTCTAAGGATACACTATATTCTCTTAGTCCTTCCCATGGTGCTTTATTTTTTACAGTCTTTATATTATCGTTTATTAATAATACCTTCCAGTCAGGCCAACCTATATAAAAAGATTTTTTATTTATTTTATATTTGCCCCAACCAATTACCTCTAGCGACTTATTTTTATACATATTTTTATCTAAAGTTATTAGTGCATTGTTATCTTTTATAACTAAAACACCTGCTACTTCAGGATAATCATAATATTTATTGTCTTCTTTCCAAAAAACTAGTTCGTATCTTCCTTCTAATAAACTTTTAATTTTATCTAGATCTTCGGATACTGCATTCTGTATGATTGTAAATGATAAGACTATAGTAATTATGAAATTTGTATAATATGTCATTTTTTCCTTCTATTAAAATTACTTTTAACTGTGGTTTAGGTTTTAATAATCCTTATAATCAATTGTTTTTGTATATATTTACTAAAATTACACCTGACACAATAAGTATTAAACCTAAAATTATTTGCGAATTTAGTGTTTGTTTATAAAAATAATAACTTAAGACTGTAACAAAAAAAACACCCATGCCTGCCCAGGATGAGTAGATGATAGAAAGTGGTAATCTCTGAGATAAAAAAGATAGTAAATAAATAGAAATTGCGTATGAGATTAATAATATTATAGTAGGAGTAAATTTAGTAAAGTTTTTTGAAGCTGGTAACAGCATTGTCCCTAATACTTCTAAAGCTATCGCTGTAAATAGAATTATAAATAAATACATATTACTTTAGTCTTAATCCTATATAACTCTTAAAATAATCAATCATTATCTTTAAAAAGAATAATAGTTTATTTTAAAACTAACTAAATGAGCAAATTACTAACATCCATAACCAAACTAATACTAATGTAGATGGTATCCATATAATAGACCGTAATGGAAACCCCCCATTAAAAACTAAATGGTTAAAAAAAATATGGTAAAGAGAATGAGCTATTCTTAAATATAAAAACCAGTATGCAAGAGTTACATAAAGTTCATTTGAATTATTAGTTATAAATATAATAATACAAATAGCATAAAAGAATATTGGAAATTCAAATAGATTTACTAAATTTCTTTGTGTATTTTTTAATACCCTACTACCTTCAGTAAATGGAGGGTGTCTATGTTCTTCTGGACTAATAGGTTTTTTATTTAACACCTTATGCAAATAAATTTCCTTAAGCCTAACTGTAGTTGAAAATAAAAAAACTCCAACTGTCCATAACATTAAATAAAACATTGGTAAAAAAATTTCAGTATTCATTTTAAACTCCTTTATTTATATAATAATTTACTAGTTACCTTTTAATAATTAAACATTATTTAAAAGTTTTAAATTATGATCCTCATCAAATGAACGTTTTAGCCACTTTAAAAAAACCTTTTCTATTTTTTCAGGTCTAACCCCTAATTGGACCATTGCTAGACCTCCATTTACAGACTCACTATATTCAATTATTAATCCTGATTTAAGTCTAAAAAAGCTTGTTCCAGCAATAACCACTTTCTTACCTAAATAAGTTGGTATTTTAGAAGTGAATGCAAATCTAAACTTTGCATACCCAATATTTTCACTAAATACATGATCGTACATACTCCAATAAAAATTTTCTGCATCTCTATGAAAATAGTTATTTAACATTAATTTAATCTTACTTTTCCCTTTAAAACTTCCATAAATATAATCGTGATAAATACCTTTGTCTGAAAATAACCCTATAAAACTTGTTGCATCATTTTTGCATACATATTTTGTGAATTTCTCTGTTAACTGTTCAAACAAATCAAATTACAGATTTTTTAGTCTTATTATTAAGTACTTTATTATTATACATATTTAACTCTTCATAGTTTTAAAGAGATATTACATCAGGTTCATCTTCTATAAAATTAAAAATACACCTGATAATTTTACTAACTTTTTCTTCGTAAGTCTTATAATCATCAAAATCATAGTTTTCATATATATCTTTCAACTTCCTAAAGTCGCCCTCATCCATATCGACTTCAAACTTTGGTTCTGAAGCAAAGCAACCACCACTACATTTCTCTCTTTCAATGTCAAAAATCATATCATTCTTATTTAATTGTAAAGCAGCACTAACGTATTTCTTAACAATTTCTTCATTAGAATTTGTAGGATATTTATTTTTAAGATCTTCAATGATGGTTATTTGTGTATCTTTTAAACTTAAATTAAATTTCATTTTAAACTCTTATTTTATATAAAAACTAATCTTTTATTTTAAATATTAATTTTACTTAAATTATTAATACTTTAAATGTAGTATATCATATTTTTTTACTTTGTTATTATAGTTGCAAATTTTTCAATTTCTTTATTATCTATTTCTAATCTAAGGCAGACATTCATAGTCGATGAAGTATTAATTTTAAGTTCACTATTTATTTTTTTATGAGAGCCCACCCCTACTTGCTTTAAAAATTTTCTAATTTGTATTTCTATACCTTCATTACTATTTAAGCTAGTCATTTCTACTCCTATAAATTTTATTAAAGATACTATCATTATATTAAAGAAAAAGTAGCTAAAATAAAGTTAAATTTAATTTGTAAATTTATGGTTGTAAATTATTTGTAGTGGGTAAGCCAGAAAAATATATTTCCCTATTTTAAAATACTTCATCCTACTGTAACTTACATTTTTGTTTAATAATACTACCCTTATTTTCAAATAAGTTTACCGCATAAATACATATTGTATTTTTATAATTTTTATACTTTCCTTCAGCATGTATGTAAGTAGACTTACCAACTCCTACATTAAGATTTTCTGAATCTCTCTCAAACATTATAACAAAGTTATCATTACTTTTGTTAATCTCTTTGCAATACATTTTTAGCAAGGTCCTTTCAGACTTTAGAATAGTATGATTCCCCATACACTCTACAACCCCATAATTACCTATATTATCCTTCCAATTTGCATTACTTTTAAATTGTCTTAAAGTGATTTCATCAGAAAATTCCATTACATCAAAATCTCTATTATCTAATGTAAAGAAAAACTCTACCTCATAATCAGAAGCAGATGAATTAAAGGAGAAAAAAAAACTATTAAAAATAAAATATTTTTCATAAAGTTTAATTTTCTTTTTTAAAATTCATCATTCTATTTTTAGCATTTTCCATTACGGAGTCTGGCACCCTACATTTACCCTTCCACATAAAATGAGTTTCTTGAGCACCTGAATACGCACCAGTACATTCTGCACCAACAAACTCAGTCCAGATACCAGTACCTGCTAAGAAACTTATTTTTTGAGTATTTGACTGAGCATCTCCTTTAGAGTTTCTTGAAAGAATATAGAATTTCCCATATTCATTTTTGCTTTCACATAAAATATTTTGATTATTTATCCCATTAATGATTTCCATTGTTCCGCCACACGAGCCAACAGATCTTATACCTAAATTAGTAAAATTTTGAGTTTTCGCTGTCCAAACCATAAAAACTTTATCTTTACCATAAGTGTAAGTAGGTGACATTTTGTCTGTACCATAACCTTCTATTGTAAGTTCTGCTGACTGTAATTTAATTGAATTAAATAATAAGACTAATAGCATAAAGAATAAGTTCATTTTTTTCCTTTCATAAAAAGAATTACATAAAAACTATATGGTAAATATATTATTTTTTTAAATATTTACAACATAAGTATAATTTAATAATTGGTTTATCACATATTATTTCATAACCTTTATCTAAACATGCAATATAAATAGGGAAATTAATGATGCTAAAGAGCCAACTTTTGATGAATAAATAGATATTTATTGCTAAAGGACAGAAATTTAGAAGGGATCAAATATATATGTGATCCTATAGAAGAAAGAAATGATAAATAAAGGTTGAAAAAGAAATAACCTAAAGTCAGAGAGAAATTTTATTTAGATACCGAAGATAAAACTACCTTAATATTAAATAATTAAAAAAAAATTATTTTTTGCGCTATTTAAAAGAATATGCGATTAATATTAATAATGATTATGATTATTCTGATTTCATCCTGCTCTAATAGATATAAAGGTTTGCACACAGATCATAAAAAATTTTATAAGGATATTGATTATTGTTTAAAAGAATCATGCAAAAGTAGAACTAATAACGTTTTATATAATTTCTCTATTATATCATCTGTACTTGCCTACGGTGGTGGCGGTGGTGGTAGCCCTCTAAAAGATAAAATTTATTATAAAAACTTTAAGCTTTGTTTGGAAGAAAAAGGATATAGTAAGGATGAAAATGGTATATTTGAATTGCCTTATTTAAATTGTAATTAATGAAAGTTAATTATTTTTATAAAAGCACTTGATTATGAATTACTTTAATGTTGAAATTTAAAATAATATCTGGATTGATTATTATTACGATTATTTTTTTCTTAATTATACTATATTCAAAACTTTTACTCAGTACTTATAATTCATGCTTATTTTTAAGGGCAAACAGGGTATAAAAAAAACTCTTTTTTTACATAAGTAGTAATAATTAAAAAGCAATAGTAAATATGGGTTTGTGATTAGCAGTAACAAGATTTTAACTTATAACTAAGGATTACAATTCAACTACTAATTATAAAACTTTAAAAAAATCTAAATAAGTGACTATATTAGTATTTATTAATAGATAATTAGAATTAAGGAGGAAGTATATGTTTACCTTTGGTTTTATAAGAGGTGCTATTCTTGGAGTATCTTTTGGTTTAATGTCAGGTTTAATAGTAAAAAAAATTTGTAAAAAAAAAAAAAAAATAAGAAATAGTAATAATGATAAAAAAGAGTCCTAAATTTCTAGAACCCAAAATTATTTTAATACATGAAATTTGTAAATATAGATCACAATAGCGAAAGAATTTGGTCAGTAATAAAAAGAGAGCCTACGGTATTTATATCAGGAGTAGCAACTAATAGATAGTTAGATGAAACTAGTTACTGGTGGCTCCTAGTAGGGTAGTATGCAAATATAGAATTGAATATTTTGAAGAAGAAAGTTATTTCTATAGGAAAATAAAAGGTATCAGAAAAAGTATACAAATAGCTCTCGAAAAATTTATATATTATAAATATTCTATAATGATTTCTTATAATTCTACTTCTAATTTATAAATCGTTTGATAGTCGTAATTCTTTTCCATTTTCTTTCAACAAATATTTTTTCTTCTCCCCACTCTTTATCATTATATACCATTCCCTTTTCATTAATAATCCATACTTGATTTTTATTATTAGATACCATTTTAATTTCATTGTTATTCAGTAATACATCAAAACTTTTTATTCCCTTAAAAGTTAGTTTAGTATTGAAAGTAGAAAATTTTTTATTACCTTTTATGTTTAAACTTTCAGTGTAAGTGTATTTGAATTTTTTATCTTTAACTTCTCCCTTTCCCCACCTTACTGAAGATTTATAATTCTCTGGATTAATTCTATTATGTATGATTGAAATCACTTGTCCTTCGAAGAATGTCCATCTACCAGAAACCTTTGGATGCTTATATAATTTTTTTCCATCAAACCAGGATTCGACTTCATATACTCCATTAATAATATTAAATATTTTTTTATCTATATTATCATCTGTAAATAAAAAAAAATTATAAGAAAACAAAAGTAAAATTAAATATAGTTTAATAATATTTTTCATTAATTATTTTTTTTACATTTTACTGGAGAAAAAACTATATCATCAATATATTCTACCGCATAAGAGCACTTATATCCTATAAAGTTTTTCCAAAAACCTTGTCCATCTACTAGTTCACTATATCCCACTGCTCGATCAATATCAGAACCTTTAAGTCTTTTACCCATTCCTATAAAAATGTCCCCATTTTGATCTTTAAACTCGCAAGCAAAATACATATTTTCAAGAGATGCTTCTTTATTATATAAAATGCTGCCATTACATTGATACTTCCCATATTTACCTATATCAGTTTCAAATCCTCCTGAATGCTTAAATGCAATAAATTTTCCTCCCCCTGGAAATTTTGTTACTTCATTTCTAGTTAAAGTACCAACATTCTTATAATTAAACTCACTAGAATTAATAGTGAATGAGAATAGTAAAAGTAAGAAAAAAATAAATTTCATAATTAAAAGTTACATTATTATTTATATAAGATTAAGAATTTTTTTTTAAATATCAAAGCCTCACTGTTTTAGAGTAATCATTCTAAGGTATTTTTAAGGTTAAAAGTTTCAAGAAATAAACATTTTCATTTTACAGAAATAGAGTGGTTATTTGCTATAAAGTAACTTTTTTAAATTAAACTTTAATTTCAAAATTATAATTTTCAATAAAGGTTTTATATTTTTTTTTTTGTTAAAAGTTATTCTTTTTTAAAATTAATAAATCTTTCATAAGTTTTATCCGGAATATTACATTTACCTTTCCAAAAGTAACTCGCTTCCATTTGTTTATTAAATCCAGTAATTTGAGAATAGGCTCCAGAACACTTCTGACCTACTAGTTCTTCCCATCTACCTGTACCAGAAATAATTGTAAAACTATGAATTCCACTATCTGACTCCCCTCTGGTGGTATTAAATTCTGCATAATTAAAATCACCATTAGAGTCTTCCATCTTACAAATAAAATAGGTCCCAGAATCTACACCGTTCAATAGTGACATATGCCCTCCACATTCTGATTTTCCATTTATACCTGCATTCGTTAATACTACACTTTTATTTTTTAAGGTGTAAAACTTTCTTTTCTCAGAAATATCAAAAATTTTATCGAATCTATAATAACCATAAGCATCCCAAGTTAATTCTGCAGAGAAAACTTTACTGGTAATTAAAAAAATAATTATACTCTTTATTAATAGTTTCATATCTTTCCTTTCAATTTATAAAATATATTTCACCAGTCAAATCTACTCAACGTTAATGAAGTGTAAAGAAATAATGCAATAGCTCAATAAAATTGAACTATTCTGGTTTTTTATAATCTTTAACTTCTTTAAATAAATCATCTGGTAATTCGCACTTTCCTTTCCACATATACTTTCCTTCTGGAAGGGCAGAACCTGCTCCTTTACACCATAATCCTACTAATTTTTCCCAACGTCCTGTTCCAAAAACAAACTGAAATTTTTGAACTCCATACTCTTCGTTATC